>NPID01001683.1_pt1 | contig 47742 bp, 44 predicted proteins | sample 8637491 | NCBI WGS metagenome assembly NPID01 (sample SAMN07420843, study PRJNA396082) | bioreactor metagenome | isolation source: sample BA6 brine-fed electro-methanogenic bioreactor BA | place: Japan: Kochi | collected 2016-06-14 | reverse complement strand
CAGTGCCATTTCCTGAAGGAAGAGAGAGCGCTGCTGAGGTGGTCCATCTCCCTTTTCCTTCCCACGAGGGGAACCCTGGCCAGCAGGGGGTGGGAAACAACCCGCCCGGCTCCCGGGACCGGCTCCCAGCCGGTTTCGAGTTTTTTCCAGCCGCAGTAGCCGCCGCATGAAACCCTGGCTTCGTCGGATACCACCAGCATGCCAGGCTCCGCACCGGACAAGAGATCCGCAGCTTCGGACATGCCGGCCTCCGCATTGACGGGCAGCCTGGCTCCCCCTGTGTCTACCGAGGCCTCTCTCCATACTATGCCGGTTCTTCCGGTGAAAACGGGTTTTCCATTGGAAGTGGTGACGCTTCTGTTGACCATGGCTATGGTCTTCATGATCCTGAGCCCGCAGTCAACAGCCCTCACCGGTGCAAGCTCGGCGCTCCTGCCTGTTCCGAAGAATCCGAAAAGCATACCGTTTCCCGTCTCTGCGGTACTCCCTCCGCAGAGGGATATGCAGTTCCCAAGCTCGGAGAAGAGCAGCCTTCGCTCAACATCGGTGCCCCCTCCGGATATCTCCGACGCCAGGACCGCGATGCGCCTGGACTCTTCGGGATACGGAATACTCGAAGGACCGCCTGTGCGGTTATTGCCGGTCAATCGAAACAGCCTCCTGTAAAGCGGGTCTCTGGAAACTAAGAAAACAGACAGGCTGCGCCAATGACCCTGATATTGACTATATGAATATATGTTCATATTGTATGGCATGGAAACGAGAATGGAAAACCTTTTCAGGGCACTGGGCGAGCGGAATCGGCTGAGGATGGTCCTCCTTCTGGAACGGGGTCCTCTGAACGTCACCGAGCTTGTGTCAATAATGGGGATATCCCAGTCCAACGCAAGCCACCACCTCAAGCTCCTGCTGGAGGCCGGTGCGGTAAACCGCTCCGGAAGGGGTAACTGGGCCTACTACGGGATACGCAGGGAGGATCCCCTTGTGGACAGCATAGTGACCGAAGCTTTCCGGCACAGGGTTTCACTCGAGGGATTCCAGGATGACATGACGAGACTTGCAAGGTGTCTTTCCCGAAGGAAGGAATCCTCAAGAGAGTTTTTCAATTCCCTTGAACCGGGTCAGCTGGAGGAGATCGCCAGGTCAGTTCCCGATACCGCCTGCTGCCGGGAATTCCTTATGGAGAACATGCCTGAAGGAGCCCTGGCCGTGGATGTGGGAACCGGAAGTGGAAGGATGATACCCTTCCTGCTTTCCAGGCACTCCAGGGTCCTGGCGGTGGACGGATCCAGGGGTATGCTGGACATGGCCCTGAGAAACTCTTCCTCCGCAGGATTGTCATCCAGGGTTGAGTTCAGACTGGGCGAGGCGGAGCACCTTCCAGTGGAGAACGAAGGAGCCGACTGCGTGATGATGCACATGGTTCTTCATCACTGCGGAGTTCCGTCCAGGGCGGTGGCGGAGGCAGCCAGGGTCCTCAGGCCCGGCGGGATTCTGCTTGTGGTGGAACTGGCTGAACACTGCGACGGAAGATTCAGGAATGATCAGGGGGATCTCTGGCCGGGTTTCACCGGGAACACCATCAGGGAGTTCATGGAGGAGGCAGGGCTAAAACCCGCCGGAACATCGTTGTGCGGAAGCGAAAGTGTTCTCGCCGCTGCGGGAACGAAGGGAGAAAGAAAGTGAAAAGCGATTACAAGGTAAGGGACATCGGACTATGGGAGTCTGGCAGGCGTGAGATCGAGATAGCCGAGCACGAGATGCCCGGCCTCATGGCCATAAGGGAAAAGTACGATTCTGAAAGACCCCTGGAGGGTCTCAGGGTAATGGGCTCCCTTCACATGACCGTTCAGACGGCGGTACTCATGGAGACCCTGGTCAGCCTTGGCGCCGATGTAAGGTGGGCAAGCTGCAACATCTTCAGCACCCAGGACCACGCCGCCTCCGCCATGGCGAAGGCCGGAATACCTGTGTTCGCCTGGAAGGGCGAAACGCTGGAGGAATACTGGTGGTGCACCAGGGAAGCGCTTTCCTTCCCCGGCGGCAGGGGACCGAATCTGATAGTTGACGACGGCGGGGACGCCACGCTCATGATACATCTGGGCGTCGAGCTTGAAGAGGAGTTTGAGAGGAACGGCACCCTTCCCGCGGCGGGTGAAGGGCCTGAGGACATGGTCAGGCTCAGGGAGAACCTCATCTCAGGGCTTAAGGATGATCCTGACTTCTGGAGAAGGACCTCCCGGGAGATCATCGGCGTAAGCGAGGAGACCACCACCGGAGTTCACAGGCTCTACCAGATGCTCAAGGCCGGCAAGCTGCTCTTTCCGGCGTACAATGTGAACGATTCGGTCACCAAGAGCAAGTTCGACAATCTCTACGGATGCCGGGAGTCCCTTGCCGACGGCATAAAGAGGGCAACCGACGTGATGGTCGCCGGGAAAACCGTGGTGGTATGCGGTTACGGCGATGTGGGCAAGGGCTGCTGTCAGTCCATGAGGGGTTTCGGAGCAAGGGTCCTGGTTACGGAGATCGATCCTATCTGCGCCCTCCAGGCCGCCATGGAAGGCTATGAAGTAACAACTCTTGATGACGCCGTTTCCGAAGGGGACATCTTCGTTACCACCACCGGCAACTGCAGGGTGATCACCGCAGAGCACATGAGCCGAATGAAGGATCAGAGCATAGTCTGCAACATCGGCCACTTCGACAATGAAATTGAGGTGGACAGGCTGGAGAAGTGGCCGGGAATACGGAAGATCGAGATCAAGCCCCAGGTGCACAGGTTCCTCTTCCCCGACGGTCATTCCATCTACCTTCTTGCTGAGGGAAGGCTGGTCAACCTCGGATGCGCCACCGGACATCCCAGCTTCGTGATGAGCAGCAGCTTCACTAACCAGTGTCTGGCACAGATAGCCCTGGCGGAGGAGAGACCGGCGGTGGGGGTCTACATGCTTCCCAAGATCCTCGACGAGGAGGTTGCCAGGCTTCACCTGGGAAAGCTGGGGGTCAAACTCACCAGGCTTACCGAGGAGCAGGCTGACTACATAGGAGTCAGTGTTGACGGACCGTACAAACCGGAACACTACAGATACTGATCCGGTCCTGATCGGGTTCAGAACCTCCGGGCTGAGGAGGGTTCCGCTCAGAGAGGTGGTATCCGGTCTCATAGAGGCCGGATACACCGCTCTGGAGTTCTGCCTGGAGCATCCGGAGGCATCACCGGGGACACTGGAGTCCGCAGCGGGGGAGGGTCTCGAGATCTCTTCCGTGAGCTATCACGGCAAGCATGATCCCCCCGAGGTCAGGATTCAGGAGGCCAAACGTGCGGTGGCCCTGGCGGCCTCCGCCGGGGTTGGAACGGTGGTACTGGGATCGCCTGCTGCAGGCAGCCCCTCAGCGCGGAGTTTCCCCGGGGAGGTGGTTCAGGTATGCTCCATCTGCCGCGGTTCAGGAGTACGGCCCGCCTGGGAGACCGAACCGGGAACCGTTCTGAACTCTCTCGCGGACTGGCACAGGCATGTCGAGCCCAGTGGAACCCTTGCGGGGATCAACCTGGACCTGGGGCATCTCCATCTCTCCGGGGAATGCACCCGGCATCATATCTCAAGGCTGGGTGAAAGGATACTCCATGTTCACCTTGAGGGCATGAGAAGGGGTATCCATGAACACCTGATCCCCGGCAAAGGGGACATCGACTGGGCAGAAGCGCTTCAGGGCCTTGAAAATGCCGGATACCGCGGCCATCTTGTGGTGGACCTTTTCGATCTTCCCGTGGACTGGATCGAATACGCAAGGGAAGCCTGCGTTGCCATGAAGGGTATCCTTGGGTATGCTAAGAGCTGAATAATGCCCTGAAAGGAAGGTATACTCGGAATGGGGATCGCTTTGGGAGTTGGACTAACCTCGGCCTGCAGTTTCAGCTGCAGACACTGCTATTCAGGCGGCGGAACCAGCCCGGTGGAGATGGATACCGGTCTGCTGTACCAGTTCATCAGAAGTCTCGATGTGGATTCGGTGAATCTGGGAACAGGGGAGTCATGCCTTCACCCTGAGTACAACAGGGTCATTGAAACACTGTGTGGAATGGGGATCCCCGTGGCACTCACCACCGCAGGTCCCAGTCTGGAAGCGCTGTCTGACAATGAACTCAGCATGCTCCATGATGTGGACCTCTCCCTCGATTTTCCTGCAAGGGACNNCGACCACTGGAGGGCGCCAGGCGCCTTCGACATGGTGATGAGGGGCATCGCCCGATGCAGGGCCAACGGCGTAACGGTATCCATTGCCATGTGCCTCATGGACCAGAACGCCCGTTTCATGGAGGACATGTGCCTTCTTTGCAGGGATCTGGGCGTCTCTCTCAGGATAAACGTTTACAAGCCGGTGCATTCATTCGAGTTCATGCCCGACTATGACCGGTTCTGGAAGGCGGTTGACGATCTCTTCCGGCTTTCCACCAGGGCTGTTTCCTCGGAGCCTGTGGTGAACGCCGCCCTTGCGGAGATAGCCGGGAAAAGGCTTTTCCCCGGGGAGGGCAGCCCCTGCGGACACCATTCCCTTAGGCTCCGCCCGGGAGGCGGAATACTGCCCTGCGTCTACTGGAACGAGAGCATGTTGACCATGCAGGACTGGATCGGCGGCAACGCCTCCCTTCCAGGGGATCCCAGGTGCGGGATCCCCGGTGCCTGCGAAGGCTGTCCTGCGCTGGACATCTGCAGGGGAGGCTGCGCCGGCCGAAGGCTTTATACCGGAAGTGACATGCCCGATGCGTACTGTTACCATGCCCCTGGAAGGGAGGTGCCGGACCTGGCCGTTCCGGAACCCCTCACCGGGGACGGCTATGTTCACGCTTCTTACCTCTGCACAATGATAAGCGAGTTCAACTGATGGATACCGGTTCTCCCTTCGTTCACCGTTACGATGTGGACGGAGAGGAGGTCTTCTTCCATTCCCTTACCATGGATATCCTCCCATCCCCACTTGGTTTCCCCAGCGAACAGGAGGAGAACGGTATCCTGGAGGGCTACAGGTCGTCCGTCGCTGAGGACCCCGGTATCGTGATGGGCACTTTCTTCATCACCACGAGGTGCGTAAGGAAGTGCCACTACTGTTTCGTAAGGGACCTTTCAGGGGAGGACCTTACCACTGGGGAGATAGACACTGCCCTGAACCTTATGGGGAACGGTCCGGCGGACCTGCTCCTCTACGGAGGGGAACCCCTTCTCAGGCAGGATCTCATCCGGTACACCGCCGAAAGGATACAGTCGGCCTCCTCAAGGATCAATCTCATACTTGCAACCGGAGGGGTACCGGCTGAGGGTGGCCTTCAGGAACTTCTGGGTTCCATGGACGCTTTCATAATACTTTCCATCGACGGCCCCCCGGGAGTACAGAACCTCCAGCGACCCATGGCCTGCGGAGGTAACTCCTTTACCATGGCGGAGGACTCCTTCCATTCCTTCAGGAAAGCCGGCTGCAGGGTTGGCATCTCCATGACCATGACCCGGCGGTCAGCAGGGGAGACACTGGCTTCATTCATGTGGCTCATGGAGAGGTTCCAGCCGGACGACATGGGGCTCAACCCGTGGCTCCATTCTGTTTCCGAAAGCCTGAACCCCTGCCAGGCTGGGCTTGAAGAGTCATTCCAGGCTGTGACTCAGTGCATGGAGGCAGCCATCGAAGGGGGAATGTACATAGAGCAGCTTGCCCGGAGGGTGCGTCCCTTCGCCTCGCGCACGCCCAGGCTGAAGGACTGCGCCTCCTCCGGAGGAAGGCTTGTAATCGCCCCGGGGGGGCTGGCGGGTACCTGCGACTGCATGACGAGCAGGGGGATCAACTCCGTTCCAGTACAGGACACAGATGGTATAAAGGTTCTGATGGACCGTTTCAGGGAACTCTCTCCGGTGAACTTCCAGGGGTGTCTCAGGTGCCCTGCTCTGGCCATATGCGGCGGTGGCTGCAGGTACGACGCCTCCATGTTCTCAGGCAGCCTCTCAGGGGTTTGGGATACCAGATGCGCCTTCGAAAGGATGTTCCTCCGCTGGATGATCGAGAGGACCCTGAGACACGGAAGGGAATCCCTGATCCCCAGGGGCGGCTTCCGGGAAAGGTCGGTACCAATGCCAGTTGGGACGATGCTGGGCGAAGGACGATGATATACCGTCGTGGAGAGGCGTTCCTTGATACCTTTTCACTTGCGCTCAGCATAGGGAACCCCCCTGAAGCCCAGGCCCCGGCGCCTCCGGAGGCACCGGAACCCGTTCTGAACGCGGTGCAGGCGGTGGTTACCAGGAAATGCAATCTCTTCTGCGGCTACTGCAATGTAAGGCTCTCCGGCCACGGGAAGTCCACGATGACCAGGGAGACCATGGAAAGGGCGCTGGAAGCCGCTGCAGACGCCGGAGGGGGAAGGCTCTTCATGGTCACCGGAGGCGAACCCCTCCTGGAACCGGAGATAACCTTCGAGCTGCTGGAAAGGGCCGGGCCCCCGTCGATCCTTTTCACCAACGGCACGCTGATCGACCGCTCCGCCGCCCTGCGGATAAAGGCTGCCGGGGCTTCTCCGGTGGTTTCAATGGACGGGCTCGCCCAGAGGCACGACAAGTACAGATGCGGCACATGGAGCCGTGTTGCCGCGGGGCTCTCCGAGCTCCGGGCGGCGGAGGTGGAGTTCGGCCTGTCGGCGGTGGTCACAGATGAGAACATCCTGCATCTGGATGAAGACATGGAGGTCGTACATGGAATGTTCAGACCCACTGGAATGGGTTTCAACATACTTCACTGGACCCGGGAGGGCTTTCACCCGGTTTCAGGGGAGGAGTACGCCGACGCAATGGAAAGGGTCTTCCTGAAGGCTCTTCAGCTGAGGATATTCGTGGACCAGATCGCAAGAAGGATAAGCCCTCTGATAACAGGCAGATACCGCCATCGGGACTGTTCCGCCATGGGGGGGAAACTGGTCTTTCACCCCGACGGCGCAGTATCCAACTGCATAAGCTCCCGGGTATGGGAGGACTGGCGGGGAAGGATGCCCTCATCGATGGGACAGTGCTCGAACTGCCCCGCAGCAGGGATATGCGGAGGCGGGTGCGCCTGGGACGGTATCCATCTCGGTGTGTCTGGAGGACCCGACGGAAGGCATTGCCTCTGGACAAGGAGGATACTCGACCTTTTCCTGGAGGATGCCGCGGCGCGCTTTCCCCCGGGGCCGGTCACGAGGGAGATGCTTCAGGCAAGATACCGGGATCTGATCACCAGGGGCGCCTCGCCCCTGGGAACATCCATAGGGCACAGGGGATGAACCCCTGGACCGACCCACGGCTGGTCAGGGAGTACCGCCTGGGAAGGAGGGACTCCCCTGCGGATTCTCTGGTGCTGGACATGCTTGAACGGCTGAAACCCGAAACGGTTTTGGAGATCGGTACCGGGCCGGGAAATGTCCTTAAGAAGGCTGGCTGCCCGGAAACCTGGTACCCCACCGACCTGTCTCCGGCGTTCCTGGAGGTGCTTGACTCCAGTCTGGGGGTATGCTGCAGTACGGATTCCCTACCCTTCCCGGAGCGGAGTTTTCACTGTGTGCTTGCCATGGCGGTGCTCCATCACCTTCGGTGTGATGCTCTGCATGAAGCCCTGAGGGAGGTTCACAGGGTACTGATCCCCGNNGTCTGCTGCGACGGCTGTGCGCTTCCCTTCAGGGCCGGCTCCGCCGGCTGCATGGTGGCCATGGCGGTGCTTCACCACCTTGAGTGCGAACCCCTCCGGGCGGCCCTCAACGGGATCCACCGGGTGCTTCGCCCCGGGGGGACCTTTCTCCTTCTTGAGGACTGGTGCTTCGCCAGGGGTGCGACTCCCTTCGAAGAAGAGGCCAGGAAGACCAGGTTCAGGCATGGCACCAGGGAGAATCATCTTGCCCGGGGAACATGGGTGCTGGAACTGGAACTGGCCGGTTTTAAGGTCACCGGCTGCACATGGACCACCAGACCCTTCACCACCGGCGACCCCAGGCTCCTGCTCTGGGGGGAGGATGAGAGAGTGGTCCGCATGCTGTGCCTGGAGGCCGTGAAACCTTGAGGATACTGCTCATTCAGTCCTGGCTGGGAAGGAAGCAGCATCCGGTTCTGCCGGCTGGTCTGCTGAGCATAGCCGGAGCTCTAAGGGGGCATGACCTGATGGTGGCGGACCCCAACCTCCATTCAGATCCCATGGAATACCTGCGGGGTGCGGTTCGCCGCTTCCGTCCCGATGCGGTTGGTATCAGCCTGAGGAACTGCGACACCACCTCCTATTCGGACCGTTTCAGTTATCTGCCGGCATTCGCCCGTCAGGTGGACTTCATAAGGGATGTGCTTCCCGGCGTGTACCTTGTGGCCGGGGGTGCCGGTTTCAGCCTCTTCGCCGAGGACATCATGGGTGCGGTCCCGGGAATAGACTGCGGAGTGGCGGGACACGGTGAGGCCCTGGCGCGGCGACTTTTTCAGGATCGCCTTACCGGTTTGCACCGGGGAGGTTCAGGAATGATAGCGCACCCTGCCCTGGACCTGGTGAATATGGAAGACTACCTTCCGTTCCAGAGGAACCTTTCCCTGGGGGTGGAGGTCAACAGGGGATGCGACCGGGGCTGCGCCTACTGCGCCTACGGGGAGATATCAGGGAAGACCGTTCTCATGAGGAACATGGCGGATGTGGCGGAAGAGATCGAGTACATGCTTGACAGGGAGGTGAGCCATCTCTTCCTTAACGCTCCCCTTCTGAACTGCACCCCCCGGAGGGGGATGGAGGTGGTGGAGGCGCTGATGAGGATCGGGCGGAGCTTCTCCTGGGAGGGTTATCACACCGCCAGGGGCTTTTCCGGTGAGTACGCCGCTGCCGCCGCAGAATCGGGATGCTCATGCGTTTCGTTCTCCCCTGACGGAGGAACCGCAAGGCAGATGGAGCTCCAGGGCAAGGACTACGGTCCCCGGGAGCTGGAACGGGCCATCATCCTGGCCTCTTCAGCAGGTATTGGAGTTCGTATCAATATATTCCCCTGGCACCCGGAAACCGGTGTCCGGGGCATGCTTAAGGCTTTCAGGAACGGCAGGAGATGGGGAACCGCCGCCGGGGATATGCTTTCCGGGATCAGGTTCTCACTTGTGAGAAGGGTTCCCGGCGAACCATGGATGGACAGAAGGGTCTTCGTGACACCCCCCCCCGGCGCAATGACGGTCTTTCTGGTGCTCAGCTCGCTGCTTGGCGGCAGGGGGCTGGCATGGAGGCGGTGATCCTCGCTGCTGGCAGAGGCACGAGATTTGGCGCAGCTGTTCCCAAGACCCTCCTTCGGGTTGGCGGGATGACCATTCTGGAAAGGGCCGTTGTCAGCCTTCATTCCCTTGGGATAGAAAGGGACCATATCACTCTGGTCACTGGATTCAGGCGTGACCTCCTTATAGGCGCCGGCCTCCGGACAGTGTTCAACCCGTTCTGGGAGCATCCGGGAACGCTTTCGTCGTTCTTTGCCTGGGCGAAGCGGAGCAGCGGGGAGGTACTGGTGCTGCACGGCGACCTTGTCTGGAGCGATGAGCTTCTTAAGGGGATACTGGAAGCCGACGGGGACGTGGCGGTGGCGATGGATCCCGGCCGAAGGTGCGAGCCCGAAGGGGCAAGGGTGGAGGTGCGGGGGAACAGGGTCCTGCATATCTCCAAGGGTCTTCCCTGTTCCCGGAGCGCCGGAGAGTGTCCAGGGATTTTCCTGGTGAGGGATGCCGGAGCGCTGATGAGTATGTCTGAGCACCTTGCGACGGACCCGGGAGCCTACCTGGATGACGCCGTGAACATAGCTGCGGGTACCATGAGGGTGATCCCGTTCCCGCTGAAGGGGAGCAGGTGGGAGGAGATAGACTTCCCTGGCGATCTGGACAGGGCCCGGGAGCTGTTCGAATGACCTTCTCCTGGGAGCATGTCTGGGTGCGTAGGGAACCTGCGGGCCGGCTCGGGAAAGCGGGGCGCTTCCTGGCTGCCTTGTCGGATCTTCAGTGGATAGTCCACCGGGAACTGAAGGCCTCGGGCTCCGTACCACCCGGAGGAATGATACTTGAGGTGGGCTGCGGTACGGCTCCCGTTCCCGGAATGCTGTCAAAGGATTCGCCTAACGTATACGGTGTGGATGTATCGCCAACCGCAGCGGCCATCTCTTCCAGGAACTGCATCGCCGCCATTGCCGACGGGAGGTCGCTTCCGTTTCCCTCGGGAGCATTCGATCTGGTCTTCAGCACAGGAGTACTGGACCTTTACTCAATGGACCAGGTAAGGCGCTTCCTGGGGGAGATGGAGCGGGTGCTGAGACCGGGAGGAAGGGCGGTTGCGATCACCTCTTCGAGATGCGCCCTTCACAGGGCGATCATGGGAAGACTCGTGCGGAGGGGGGAGTGGAAGTACGGACCGAAAAGGGAGTTCGTCTCCCTGCAGGACGCCTTGACCCCGGGGCTTCACCTTGTCTATGAACGCAGGAGGGGGGCGGTGTTCCAGTTGAGATTCGTTTCATACCTTTTCGATGACAAGCATTTCCTCAGAAGGGCATATCATGCCTTCTTCCTCGCCGTGTCGCTCCTTCTCAGGCCGCTGAACATGCTTCCCGGTGCACTTCTGGTAACCGTGATGGAGAGGACTGAATGAAGGTTCCACCGGTCTCCGATCTTCGGAGGGTATGTCAGCCCTCCGGCCTTGATGTCTGCATTTTCAGAAGACTTCTCACCCGGAAGCTATCCATTCATCTCACTCGGTTCTTTCTGATGTGCGGTATTTCCGCCAACGCCGTTTCAGCGCTGAAGGGGGTCATCGCCGTGGCGGGATCGCTTCTCTTCATCACTGGAAGACCTTCCCACTGGCTCGCCGGGGCCCTTCTCCTTCAGCTCTCCTTCGTTCTGGACGCCTCCGACGGGGAGGTGGCCCGGTTCACCGGAACATGCTCTTCAGCAGGGGGTGAGTTCATAGACAAGATCGGTGACGCCGCCTCGAGAAGCCTTTTTTACGGAGCGTGGGGCATTGGGCTGTACGCACGAACCGGGAATCCGCTCTTCCCCGCAGCCGGGATGGCGATTGCGGGCCTATGGCCCATTGTCAGGTTCTGCCTCATGGAGACCATACTTGAAAGCATGGCCAACCACAGGGGCACGCCGCCCTCACCGGAGGAGACCGAAGCGGCATACAGGCTCTTCGCCAGGGATCCCCGGAACGGCGGGACCGAGTATCTGCTTTCCATGTTCTGCCACCCCTGGATCAATCTGGCCCTGGTGGCTGCTCTGCTTTCCTTCATCGGAACCGGACCGTCCCGTCTGTTCTTCCTGGCCTATGCGATTCTCTGGGCGGCGAACACCGTGAGGAAGACCGCGGCGTCACTGAGGACCGCGGGTTTCAGAAGGCCCGCACCATGACGAAGGTCCTTTTCATCCTGGGAGTTCTAAGGGCGGGGATGTGGCCCGTACCACTCCCCGGGACGCCGGTGGATGTGGTGCCTTTCCAGGAGGGGTTCGCCGTTGCCTGCTCTTCACCCGGCGGGGTATACCATGTGGTTCCCGGAGAGGAGCCTTCTCTCGTTCCCATCGTCGTGGAGGAACCGGGGTGCATCGTCTTGTGGAACGGTAGACCGGCGGTTTCCGACAGGGCCCGTGGAAGAATCGCAGCAACTGAGGTTTCCATCCCTGTCCCCGGGGTTCCCGAAGGTATTTGCGAAACCTCCGATGGTAATCTGCTGGTTTGCCTTTTCGATGCCGGGGAACTGATCGAACTGGGACCGGACGGCACATGGGAGGTCGTTGCGGAGGTTCCAGGCGCGAAGAGTGTGGTCTCCCTGGATGATGGGGGCTTCTTTGCTTCCGGATGCGGTTCCGGGGTGTTCTGCGCACATGGATCCGAGATAGAGCCTGTGGGCAACATAGGAGCGGGGGTGAAGAGGCTGGCGGTGGTCAGGTGGAATGACGACGATCTGCCGGACCCACTGGGCGTGGCCTGCGCGGAAGGAGGCGCCGGGATATGGGAGAATCCCGGAGATGAGGGCGAGTGGGTGTACACCGGCCTCTGGGGTGAACTTCAGGGCCCCAAGGATGTTTTCTCCTCGGGGGACAGCTTGATCATCGCAAGCCTGTTCAGTCCTCTGGTGTCGACCTATCTACCCGGCACTTTCCCCGGGGGATTCCAGTGCTGCGCGTTCTTCAGCGGCGGGTCAGTGGCTGGGCATGCTTCGGGTTTTCTAGTCTGGATACCCCACAGGACGGTATATTCCGACTGATCTGACACCCAGTCAAGCACCAAGGAAGGAGCCCGGATAATGCCGGCAAAGACAGTATCCATAAAAGGTATTCAGGGAGATAAGTTCCGCATGGACATAACCGCGGGCAACCATATTCTGGTGATCGATCAGCCTGCGCCCATGGGCGGAGGCGACCAGGGTCCCAACCCCCTTGAGTACGAACTGATCTCCCTGGCGGGCTGCATCGGCGCCATCGGCAGGATAATCGCCAATCAGAGGAAGATGGAAGTAAGAGGATTTTCGGTTGAGATAGATGGAGAGATGAACACCGACGCCCTTCTCGGCATTCAGACCGATCAGAGGGCGGGTTTCCGGACGATCACCGTTTCCGTGGACATCGACGCCGACATGACCGAAGAAGAGAAGAGGGCGTTCCTGATGGAGATCGACTCCAGATGCCCTGTTTCCGACAACCTTGCCAGTGAGACCGAGCTTTCATTCCGGTTAATGTGATTTACTTCACAGCTGCTCGTTATGAATCGTTCGCATCGTTCACATTGAATATAAGCAAAGGCAGTGTTCGGGCTGCGAATCCCCTTGACAAGGCGGCTTATTTGTTGTCTTGTTGGGCGTTCGCATCCTATTCAAAAAAGGAAATCACGTTTCCTTAACCCGTCAGATTCGTATTGAACCCAATGGAAAGGGCTGAGACATGTCAGACAAGATCAGAGTGCTACTTGTCGATGACGACCCTGATTTCATCGAAGCCAACAGCATCATCCTCGAGGCCAGCGGATTCGAGGTCCTCACGGCGTCAAGCGGCGCCGAGGGACTGAAGAAGGTGGAAGAGGAGAAGCCAGACCTGGTGGTGCTCGATGTAATGATGGAGAACACCGACGAGGGATTCTCGGTTGCCAGGAAGATCAGGAAAAAGCTTCACAGCGAAGTACCGATCATCATGCTTACTTCAGTTTCCCAGGCCACTGGATACACCTTCAAACCAGAGGAGCACCCGGATTTCTTCCCGGTTGACCAGTTCCTGGAGAAGCCGGTTCCTCCCACCACCCTGGTGAAGAAGATCAGGGAAGCTCTTGAGAAGGGAGAATAAGGTGGCAAGAAACGCCAGGGAGATAGTTAAGGAAGGGCTTCAGAAGTACGGCTGCCGCCGGGAGTCCATAATGCAGATACTGACAATGGTCAATGAAGAGCTCAGCTGGGTTCCGGAAGAGGCCATCATCGAGCTTGCCGAAGCTACAGACGTAAGCGCAGCCGAGGTTTACAGCGTTGTCAGCTTCTACAGCTTCTTCAGTACCGAGCCCAGGGGCAGGAACATCGTAAGGCTTTGCAGCACGATCAGCTGCGCAATGGCAGGCCAGGGCAGCATTCTTTCCGCCCTTGTGGACGAGTTCGGAATAGAACCCTTCGAAACCACCGAGGACGGCCGCCTTACCATCGAGACCACACCCTGCATCGGCCTCTGCGACCAGGCCCCGGCCATGCTCGTCAACGGCGAGCCCCATGTGAGACTTACCCCCGAAAAGGCGTGCGAGATCGTACGCGGACTGGAATAGGAGGCACCATGGAACGGAAAGTGCTGCTTGCCGAGAACCAGCCCGAGTTCGGTGCCGGGCTTGAAAAAGCCCTTGAAATGGAGCCTGCGGATGTGGTTTACGCCGTTCGTGACTCCGGGATCAAGGGCCGGGGGGGTGCCGGTTTTCCCACCGGCGTTAAGTGGAACCTCGCCGGTGCCGCCTCATCCGACGTGAAGTACGTTATCTGCAACGCCGACGAGGGCGAACCGGGCACCTTCAAGGATAGAGTACTCATAGAGAAGTACGCCGAGAGGCTTATCGAAGGTATGGCCATAGGAGGTTACGCCATTGGAGCCGCCTTCGGCATCATCTACCTCAGGGCCGAGTATCCCTACCTGATTCCCTCCCTTGAGAAGGCCAGGAAGAGCCTGATGGACAAGGGGCTTCTGGGAGAGAACATCAGGGGCAAGGGTTTCAATTTCGACGTGGAGATAAGGCCGGGAGCCGGCGCTTATGTTTGCGGCGAGGAAACCTCCCTTATTGAAAGCCTCGAGGGAAAGAGGGGGGAACCCAGGAACAAGCCTCCCTACCCTGTTAACAGCGGTTATCTGAACAAGCCAACCATAGTGAACAACGTGGAGACCTTCTGCGCCGTTCCCCACATCGTGCTTAACGGTCCCGAATGGTACATGAACCTGGGGGCGGGCGAGTGCTCCGGTACGAAGCTTTTCAGCGTTTCCGGCGACGTGGAACGCCCGGGAGTATACGAGCTTCCCATGGGAGCCCCCCTCCGTGACCTTCTCGAGGCCGCCGGAGCAACCGACGTTCAGGCGGTGCAGGTTGGCGGGGCCAGCGGCAGGACCGTTCCAGCATCTGAGATAGACAGGACCCTCTCCTTCAAGGACCTTCCACCTGGTGGATCCGTTATCGTGTTCGACAGCTCGGTGAACATGGTTGAGGTCCTGGAGAACTTCATGGACTTCTTCGTACATGAGTCCTGCGGCCAGTGCACACCTTGCAGGGAGGGCAACCTGAGGCTCCTTCACGCCGCACAGGACATCATCGGCGGACATATCACCTGCGGTGAGTGCGTTGCCCCCTTCTTCGAGCTGGCTGAGACCATGATGGCTTCCAGCAAGTGCGGCCTCGGGCAGACCTCCGCGAACTGCTTCGTGGACATAATCAGCAATTTCGTGGAGCTCTCCGATGAATGCCACTGCGGAGAGTGCTGCTGCGAAGGAGGTGATGAGTAATGCACAGCGTTACCGTCAAGATAAACGGAAGAGACTACAGCGTTAAAGAGGGAGCCACCATCCTGGAGTCGTGCAGGGAACTGGGAGTGGACATTCCCACCCTTTGCTATCATCCGGACCTTTCCCTGGCGGGCAACTGCCGGCTCTGCGTGGTGGAGGTCGAAGGGTGGAGGACCCTGGTTCCCGCCTGCGTGACCCCCATCACCCCCAACATGGTGGTCAGGACCGACAGCCCCAGGGTCAGAAGGACAAGGAAGCTCCTCCTCGAGCTTCTCCTGGCCAACCACAACAACAACTGCCCGGAGTGCGAGAGGAACGGAAACTGCGAGCTCCAGAGCCTGGCCGAGAGGTACAACATCAGGCTTAACCGTTTCCAGACCGACTACAAGCCGGTGAGCATAGAGCAGGTCAGCGTAGGGGTATCCCGGGACAACAGCAAGTGCATCATGTGCACCAGGTGCACCCGCACCTGCGAGGAGTTCCAGAACGTTGCGGTGATCAAGCCCATCGGAAGGAGCAGCGAGGTCCACATAGGCTGCCTTGAGGAAAAGGGGCTCGGAGATGTTTCCTGCACCCAGTGTGGACAGTGCATTAACCGCTGCCCCACCGGAGCGCTCTTCGAGACCGACGAAACAGCGGCTGTCTGGGCAGCCATCGAGGATCCTGAGAAGATCGTCGTTGTTCAGACCGCCCCGGCTGTCCGCGTGGGCATCGAAGAAGCCCTGGGTCTTCCCACGGACCACCATACAGGCAAGATGGCCGCCGCCCTGAGGCGGATGGGTTTCGACAGGGTCCTGGACACCGATTTCACCGCCGACCTTACCATAATCGAGGAAGGTCACGAGCTTCTCTTCAGATTGAAGGACGCCCTGGTGGAGAATAAGGAGATTGCCCTGCCCATGATCACCAGCTGCTCACCGGGCTGGATCAAGTTCATTGAGCACAAGCACAACGACCTCCTCGACAACCTTTCCACCTGCAAGAGCCCGCAGCAGATGTTCGGGCCCCTGGCGAAGACCTACCTTGCCCAGAAGGAGGGATTCGATCCGGCGAAGATGGTCTGCGTTTCCGTGATGCCATGCACCGCCAAGAAGTTCGAAAAGGACCGGCCGGAGATGTGCGACAGCGGCTACAAGGACGTGGACCACGTGATCACCACCAGGGAACTGGCCAGGATGATCAAAGAGGCCGGCATCGACTTCGACCACCTTCCCTTCGAGAAGTTCGACAGCCTGATGGGCGAATCCACAGGTGCCGCTGTGATCTTCGGAGCCACCGGTGGAGTTATGGAAGCCGCCTTGAGAACAGCCTACGAGGTGGTAACAGGCAAGGAGATCCCCTTCGAGAAGCTCAATGTTGAGCCGGTGAGGGGTTTCGAGGGTATAAAGGAAGCCGCCGTTCCAATGCCCTCTGAGATGGCCAAAGGCTGGGAGTTCCTGGCGGGAGCCACCCTCAAGGTCGCAGTGGCCCATGGGCTGGCCAACGCTGATAAGCTCCTCAAGGCTGTAAAGGCCGGAGAAGCCGACTATCACTTCATCGAAGTGATGGCCTGCCCCGGCGGATGCCTGGGGGGCGGCGGACAGCCAATTCCCACCGACATGGAGAAACGGATGGAGCGGATGCGCGCCATCTACGCCGAGGACGAGGCCCTTCCCCTGAGGAAGTCCCACGACAACCCCGAGGTACAGCTTCTCTACGCAGAGTTCCTCAAGGAGCCCCTGGGACACAAGTCCCACACTCTGCTTCACACCAAGTACACCCCGAGAAGCAAGTACTAGGGAACCGGCACTCCGGGGGGCGTCTCTTTCTGAGGCGCCCCCCTTTTCTTATCTTCCCTCTGCAGCACATTCGAAAAGGGGGAGGATCATGTCCGTTTTCTTGTTACTCGCCATATCGCTCTCTGCCGCTGAGCCCCAGGTCCTATGGTCCGGGGTCAACAGCGGCGGTGTCTACTGCACCACTGGAATGGGAGACCTGAACGGCGACGGGGTTCCAGACGTGGCCTGCGGGGTTAACTTCTGGGATTCCCAGCCAACCATATGGGCGCTCTCCGGCGCCGACGGCTCCACAATATGGACAAGCAGCTACCACAAGGGGATCTATCAGAACGAAGGGTTCACCGGAGTTCCGGACATGGACGGCGACGGGCTGATGGACCTTCTGGTATCCACCCCCGGCGGCTATGAGCCCCCGGGAAGGTGCCTTTACCTTATCTCCGGAGCCGACGGCTCAACCGTCTGGGAGTGGGCCGCCTGCCAGACAATGCCGGTGTACACAGGCTGGGGGTACTCATGCACCCTCCTGGATGACATCAACGCCGATGGTGTCCACGAGTGCGTGGGAGGTTTCGGAACCTCCGGCTCATCGAACACAGGTCTCGTTGCGTGTATCGACGGAGCATCCGGCGACAGTTTGTGGACGGTATGGATACCTGACGCCGCGGAGGATCTCCACCAGTTCATCGATGCCGACGCCGACGGCACCAACGACTTGCTCCTCGCTGTGGGTGGCAACTCATACACAGGTGAGACCGCCCGTCTCATAAGCGGAAACGATGGATCGACCCTCTGGCAGAGGGATCCCGGCGGGGACTGCATGTCGGTGGGCATAGTGGAAAGCTCAGATACCTGGCCACTTGCGGTATTCTGCACCTTTTCCGGAACCGCGGCCTGCTATAACGCCGGAGGGGTACTCCAGTGGGACTATTCCGGTTCAGGGATGTTCCTGGACGTCAGGGGCGGACCGGATGTGAACGGCGACGGCACTGGAGACGTGGCCCTGGCAGCGGACAACGGAGGAGCGGTTTGCATCTCAGGCGCCGACGGCGAGGTTCTCTGGTCGGTGTCCACAGGCAGCAATACCTGGTCGGTGGCCTGGCTGGACCCGGTGATCCTGAACGGCACTCCGGTCCCCTGCATTGCAGCCGGTTCTGTGAATGGCAAAAAGGTGTTCCTGATCAACGCCATCACCGGTGAAACGGTCTGGGAAACGGAGTTCCAGGAAAGGGTCTATAATGTTTCCGCCGTGGACCTTGGAATGGCTTCCATGGCGGTCATTGCAGGGCTGCAGGACCAGCAGCCCCTCCCGGATCACGCCTGGGCCCTGGCCGGTTCAATGGAGACAGGGATCGAACACGGTGAAGCTCCGGGCTCTGTTTTCCACGCGGCAAACCCGAGCCATGGAAGCATTGTGTTCCATACATCCGGAGAAGGTCCCATGGATTTGGAATGCTTCGATCTGGCAGGACGGCTGGTCTTCCGGGAGACACTGCAGACCTCCAGCGATGGCGCAGGCTCACGGACGCTTGCTCCTGGAGTCTACCTTCTCAGGGTTTCAGGCTTCGGGACTGAAGAGATACACAGGGTGACGGTTCTTTAAAAAAAGGGGGCCCAGCAGGGCCCCCGGATCGAAAAGGAACCTAGAACCTGTCCAGAGGGCTCTGTACCCTGAGGGGGGTGCGGTGCCTGGCGAGCTTGAGATAAGGGGTTATCATGGAAGGAGTAGAGATGCCCAGGAGCTTCTGGACCATTCTCCGGTCGACCCCGTCCTCCAGAAGGTGGACAGCGAAGCTGTGCCTGAGCCAGCCGAGGGTTGCCTTCTTGTCGATACCCGCTTCATCAAGGGCATCGGTAAAGGCTCTCTGAATGGTTCTGGCGGATACGAAGCTCGTTCTGCCCCTGCCTGGGAAAAGGTAGGGGGAGGGATCGGTGCGAAGGTCGAGATACTGAGAGAGAATCCTGCCGGTGGTCTTGGCGAGTATAGTGTCACGGAGGAAATCCCCCTCGGGGCTGTGAACGTGGATGACTCCGTTCTCGATGTCAACGTGTTCCCTCTTCAGTATGGCGGTTTCGCTTACCCTGAGGCCGCTGGAGTAGATGAACATGAGAGCCAGCCTGTACTTGAGGTCGTGCACATGCTGGAAGATCTCTGCGATCTCGTCCCTGGTGAAGACTCCGTGCAGAGGTACCTTCTTGGCGATGACGCCGGGTCCGGGAAGGGGATTGTCCTTCTTGAGCACCTGGGAGTAGAGATACCTGATGGCACTCTGGGCCTGGTTGATGTAAGAGAGGGACTTGCCCTCGGCAACAAGACCCTCGAGGTACTCCCTGAGGTCCGACTTGTCGAGGCTGCCTGTCTTGTCTCCGAAATGGTTCGCCAGCCTGCGGAGATGGGAAATGTAACTGTTAGCGGTCTTCGGGCTCCTTCCGGAAGCCTCGAGCTTTTTTCTGGTTTCCTCAACGAAATCCATGCTTTTCATCCTTTCCTGATGTGGTTTTACGCAACGAGCCAATTCCTACGAAGCAAATAATAAAATGCAATGGGTAGACTGTCAAGCACTATTGTTTCTTGTACATGAATAAAGAAAGTGTTATTCTTTTAACCACGGTGAACGATGTCATTTCCGAATAACAAGGAGGGTTTGTTTGCTGCACGGACCGGACGTAACAGGCAAGACCAGATTCTATGTGCCTTTCATTCTTGCGTTTCTGGTGTTTTCGGCAATACTTGTTGCACAGTTTGCAACGGTTAGGGAGCTGCAGAACCAGGTGAGAAGGGGCCAGAGCGGTGAGTATCAGGCATTGATAGAGGGAATGATCAGCGGATTAGGGTACAATAATGACAACGGCGACGATATCCCATTTGATGAAGATTATTCCGCAGAAAAAATGCCTTTGGTATCAATAGTCAATGGACTCAACGGGGAATTCGCTTTCTGCGGTGAACACCTGGGACCAGTTGTTGCACTGATTCCCCAGGGCTCCCTGGAGAACATGGTTATAGAAACCGGGGTAACTAAAGCGACTGAAGATGTGTCCGTCTCCTACACAGTGATTGATGATGAATGGGCGATAATAAAAAACTTGGAGAATGCGGAGCAAGCGCTAATTATCATCATGATAGTTATGGTAGTAACCACCATCGTGCCAGGCGCTCTGATGATAGAGTCGCTGAGCAGGAGAAGGAAGCTTACAGGAACTATTCTCAGCTCCCCCGGCGCTCCACCATGGCAGCCTGCGGCGGAACTCTTCCAGTCAGCCAGGGCCGTTGGTCTCATGGCAGTTTCACAAGGGAACCGTGTTTTATGGGCAAATGAAAGGTGCAGGGAGCTTCTGGAGATGGACAGGAGCGGCGATGGATTCACTCTTGCATCGGTCACATCACTCCCGGAATCGGTGCGTCTCGGTAAAGAGCCTGGATCCCCGGAAAACCAGAAAGGGCTCATCAGGCTGAGATCGATGACCGGCGACAACACCGGTGTTACCATGGAGGTATTCCCCTGGGTGAGGGACGGTGAAGTAAAGATGAGGTTCTACTGCTTCACCCCGCCTGCACAGGGGGACGCGTTATCAAGGCGTTCCGGCATGAACGGCCAAAGTGATCCCCTGGAGGGAGCATCGGGTTCCGAGGCCCGTATGGCCGAGTCTATCATGCATGACATGAATAATCACCTATCGGGAATCATAGGGTCAGCTTCCCTGGAACTCGACAGAAGCGGCGGGGAGGCATGCTCGGTGGACGGATACAGAGCAATCCTGGAGTCTGCTGAAAAACTCACCGCCCTCTGCTCCGACCTCAACGCCATCCTCTCAGGGGAGGAGGACCCTTCCCTGAGGGATCTGATGGAGGAGACCAGCCTGATAGCCGAGGTGATGAGGAGGATACTTCCCGATGGCGTTGGCTTCAGCGTTACAGGGGGTACTAAGAAGCTTATAGGTGTGAAGCGTGAGAGCCTGAGGAACCTTCTGTACAACCTGGCGTTGAACTCCACTGAGATGATGAGCGGAGAGGGCCGGATAAAGGTAGATGTTTCCGAGAGGATCCCCCCAGGTGCAGGAGGACTTGGCTCCGTATCCCCTGGAGGGAAGATATGCATAAGGTACTCCGACGGATACATCATGCCCGTGGCCCTCAGGGACGTTCTTTCCGGAAGGAAGTATTCCGTTCCCGACGTGGAAAGACAGTTCGGAACCACTATTGGAGCAGTCTACAGGGCTCTGGGCGAGACTGGAGCGGAGGTGCGCTTCGAACGGGGATCAGGGGAAACAGTTCTTTGCATGGTGCTGAAGGGCTATGAAAGGGAGAGAACCAGCCGTGAGGAGCCATCCGGTCCTGCAGAGTACCCTGGAATCGCCGGGCTCTCCGTTCTGGTCGCCGAAGAGGTGGAGATCGTACTCCATTCAAACTGCGAGTACCTTGAGCACCGGGGAATGGTCACCACCCCTGTGACCGACGGAGACAAAGCCATGGACATGCTGCGGCACGGCAGGTTCGATGCCGCGGTGCTGGACCTGAGCATGCCCGGCGTACCGACGCCGTCAATCGTCCGTTACTGTCAGACCAGTCTTCCCCAAATGGCTGTGGTGATAACCACCGGGTACGGGATGAACGAACAGATAAGGGATCTGCTGAAATCACCATCAACCGACTGTCTCTACAAGCCCCACAGGCCGGAAGTGCTGGTGGAGACCATATATTCCACCCTTATGAGGATACAGGAGGGGGATCACACATGAGCTTCGAGGAACTTCTTACAAGGCTGCTTGCAGCTGTACTTGCCGGTGGGACCATAGGTCTTGAAAGGCAGATTCACGGCAGGCCGGCGGGGCTCAGGACCCATGTGCTTGTATGCGCCGGAGCATGCATAGCGGTTACCGCCGGAATGCTTGCGGCCAGGTTGTATCCCGGGCTGGGAATGGATGCTGGAAGGATAGCCGCAGGGGTTATAACCGGAGTGGGTTTTCTGGGAGCGGGAACGATAGTGCATTACAGGGAAGGGGTAGGCGGCCTTACCACCGCCGCATGCATATGGTTCGTGGCCATGACGGGTATGCTTGCGGGTTACGGTTTCTTCCTGTTTGCAGCCATGGCCACCATCCTTGCCCTTGCGGTCCTGCTGCTGCTGGACTTTCTTGAGGACAGGCTGCCATCCGCCAGCTACTGGAGACTGAGGGTCAGGTTCAGCGACGTGGACTACCCCGCGTCGGAATCATCGTGCAGGGAAGTCATCAGAAAGCATGGGGTGATCCTGAAAAGCTCTACGGTCAGCCTCGGGGACAGGACCTCGGAGCTCTCCTTCGTTCTCAAGACAAGGCACAGGGAAAGATACACAGGTCTCATCGACGATATACGGGACCTGGAGGGTGTAAGCTCTATCAGGTGGGCCCACAGGACGGAAGCACCCTGAAAGCCTTTCATTTTCCCTGAAAAATTATCATAATCACCCCTCTGGGATCTTTCCCTTGAACCGATCATCATGGAGGGGCGATGGCACTTTTCTCCGGCACTCTGAAGAAAATGCTCAACGAACTTGGCAGCGGAACGGTGGACTGGCAGAGGGTTGCTTCCCTTTCATCGGGCAAGTACGATCTTTCAGGCAAGAACGCCGCCGATGGCAAGGAACTTGTGAGCCTGCTTATCAAGAGGGCTTCTGAAGCCTCTTCGGAGATCCCTGAGCTTTCCATCATTATCAGGAACCTTTCTTCCAGGGGAGGTGATTTCAACCGTTCCCAGAACGAAACCGGAGCCACCCCGGTTCACATTGCGGCGGGGCTTGAGAATGGCTATCTGCTGAAGGCTCTCCTCGAGGCCGGTATCCCTCCTGTTGCTCCAAGTCATTCCGGATCCACCGCGCTTCACCGGGCCGTTTCGCAGGGGTGTGTCGGGAATGTCAAGCATCTCCTTGCCGCCGGTGCGGATCCCGGCGCGGAAGACGGCATGAGCAACTCGCCTCTACATATTGCCGCCAGGATGAACGGAGATAACAGCATACTGCGACTGCTCCTTGAAGCGGGGGCCAAGGCCTACCAGAGGAACTCCGAGGGAAAGAGGCCTGTTGACCTGGCGGAGGAATCCAGGTGCGCCGAATGCGTTAGCATACTGAGAGAGAGCCTGAAGAACATCAGGCGCAGCAGGACCGCCCAGTGGAAGTGCCCCTCATGCTCCGCTGACATGAAAAGGCCCACGGCGGAGAAGATCGAATGGTACATGGGCATCGAGATGTGGGAACACCTCAGGTTCACATGCGGTTCCTGCGGAAAAGTGACCTCAGCGCTGAAACTCGACGGCGAGGTTTAGCCTAGTCGGCTCCGAACAGTGGTTCCGCCGCCCTCTCGAATATTTGCCTGCAGGCTTCCCGGGCCCTTTCCCTGTATTCAGGCGCACATGAAACCGTAAGCAGGCTTCTGTTGGGTCTTGCCCTGACCAGATACTCCGCGAAGGGGGGATCCAGTTCGTGCAGGGGTATCAGTCTGCCCCTTTCGTCGATGAACCTTATGTCCACCTTCTGGAACCTCTCCTCGGACACCTTGACCGCCTCTATGGGAAGGTCTACTATGATGTAACCGGGATCTATTCCCGAGCGGGCGGATATCTCCGCCGTCAGTAGCGCCGCTGCCCTTGCGGGATCGGTGTTACCGCTTCGAAGGCTGTTAAGGAAGTGCTCGTCGGTTTCCGATGTGGTAACGGCGTCGATCCTGAACACCTGACTGAAAAGCCCCTGTCTGTACTTCACCCGCCAGGCCATCTCCCTTACCCAGGGATCCGCCGAGTCGTTCTCAAGGAAGCTGAGCACCTGGTCATCCGTCATGAACATGAACCCGGGTATCTCTCCATGTTCCATCACCGCTCTCCTTGCGGCTCCCAGCAGCATCCTGTCAACAATTCTCGTCTTCCGGTGGAGGTAGACCGAGGAGTACATCTGAAGCCTTGCCAGCAGGAAGTCCCTTATGGCATTGAGACCCTTCTCCAGGAAGACAAGCATTCCGGAATGGATGCTCATCGTGGAGATTATCCTGTCAACCTCGATGTGTCCGAAGGCCACCCCTGTGAAATGGAAGTCCCTCTGAAGATAGTCGAGCATGTCAGCATCCACCTCTCCGAAGATCATCTGCTGTATGAAAGGTTTTCCGGTGGATGTGGCGGTTATTAGCGATGCGGCGGCTTCCGGATCCACACCATGATCATTGAGTATCTCCGGTATCCTTCCGGCGCCCCTCACCGGCATCACGGTGCGCCCTGTGACCATGTCCGCCACCAGGTCCATGTGATCACCTCCGGTGAGTTCGAGATAGAGCGGCTCCAGGGTGTGTGACCAAGGTGTGTGTCCGATGTCGTGTAGAAGCCCCGCCGCTTCCACGAGGTTCCTCACACCCCAGAGGTCTGATCCGTACTCCCCGCCGCAGCGGTCATGGAGATGGGTGGCGATCCTTCCCGCAAGGTGGGAGACCCCCAGGGCATGGGCAAGACGCATGCAGTGTGCTCCGGGATAGCTCTGGAAAGTGGTTCCCAGCTGGTGGATGAAGCTCAGGCGCTGGACCTCCACCGTTTTCAGAAGATCCTCCTGAAGCGGACTGAGCTTGATCGTGCCCAGCACAGGCTCCCTTATGTACATTACCTTGCGACCCATTCTATCCCTCTCTTCCCGGTTTTCTTCCGGTGACGGCTCTGTAGAAAACACCGGCTCCGAAGGCTATCCTCCTCCATCCCCTGGCGGCCAGGAAGGCCCGGACGGTGCCTGCTCCATTACCTTTATCCCTTTTATACCCTGCATGCTCCAGAACGGCAAAGACCGCTTCCGGAACACCTTCCCCGTGTGCTCTCAGCACAGCTGCAATCCTCCCGCCCCATCCGGACCGTGCCGCAAGGTAGGCGAAGCGCTCCCATCCACAGGAGTCCATCTTCCCGCAGAGGAGCCCGACGTCCTTCAGCTGCCACGTGGAAAGACCCGAAGACCCTGAGTGGTGCAGAAGGGTGTACAGCATGGTCTCCGGCCAGTGTGGCGCCGGGTAGCCACCGGGATACCTTCCAGGTTTCAGCTGGGAAACCCCCGGGATCCTTCCTGGAAGGACCGCGGGGTGGTACAGCGGGTGGGTATGGAGTTCAAGAAGAACTCCACCCCGGCTGAACTTCGTTTCTCCGACGATCCCTGAAGTGAAGAGCCCTCTTCCAGGAGAGTACCTTCTGAAGCCGGCGGAGACCAGCAGCGAGGAAGCCATCCCTGAATACTCCAGCGGAATGAGGAGATCTATATCTGACATGGGACGCATGGAGGGTCTGGGGTACAGTGAGACGGCGAAGTCTGCACCTTTCCATAGGAAGAACGGAACCTCGAAGAGGGTCAGCCGTTCCGCCGCAATTCGAAGGATCTCCCTCCGTGCTGCGGACACAGCAGCTTCCCGCAGCTCCATTCCGCCGTCGTTTTCCATCAGCCTCCCCGTATACCTGTTGTACTCCCGGTCCCCTATGATAATATTCCTGGTTCCGGAAAGGGGTCTTTTCCATGGGGATTTGCGATTTTCACGTTCACAGCACCGCTTCAGACGGAAGGCTCGCCCCAGCCGAACTGGTGGAGCATGCATCCGCAGCTGGGCTGGAAGGTTTCGCCATTGCCGATCACGATACGGTGGCAGGGGTGCTCGAGGCCAGTGCCAGGGCTGCGGAAACAGGCCTCCTCTACATTCCGGCGGTCGAGCTCAGTGTGGATCTCCATTCCGGAGGTTCCGCCCATCTTCTCGGGTACTTCCCCGGGGTGTCTCCGGCGAGGCTGACCGACCCAGGCGGGGAACTGGCCGGTGCGCTTGAGTACGTGATAATGGGCAGGGATGCACGGAACCCTGAAATAGTGATGAAGCTTCAGGAACTCGGGTTCGATATCACCATGGAGGAGGTTGAGTCCCAGGCCGGGGATTCGGTTGTGGGCAGGCCTCATATCGCAGCTGTGATGGTGATGAAGGGTTTCGTATCCTCTTCCTCCGAGGTTTTCGACAGGTATCTCGGTTCCGGCAAACCGGCCTATGTGGAGAGGAAGCGACTGGGCGACTACCGGGCAATAAGCCTTATCAGGCAGGCAGGGGGTCTGCCCGTTCTGGCCCATCCCATGTATATTCCATCCGAGGGTTACAGGGGGCTGGAAGGGGTCATAAGCTCACTTGCCGATGGCGGCCTTGCCGGTCTCGAAGCGTATTATCCCGAACATTCGGCTGAAATGACGGCCTTCCTGCGGAAGACCGCGGAGAAGAGAGGGCTTTTCGTCACCGGGGGAAGCGACTACCACGGGATCAAGAATCCTCTTCCCCTCTGGAACGACGGCTTGTTCGGATTTGACTCCAAATGTGTTTCGGCTTTCATCGACATTTGCAGAGAAAGGATAGCCAATGGCAAAACTCAGTGACCTGGTAAAGAAGATCGATCAGACCGCCAAGGCCGGCGAGAGGGAAAAAGCCCTCAAGATGCTGGAAAACCTAATTGAAAAAGTTCCCGAAGCGAAGAGACAGCCACTCCTGAAGCGCAGGAAGCAATACCGCGACGAACTGAAGATCGAACAGCGCATACTGGCCCTGGAGGAGAAGTACGGCGCCTGACCTGAATGATATTCGCGCCCTTACAGCCGCGGCGCTTCTGCTTCTTTCATGCGGAACCGCGGTCCACTCCCCCGGGGAGACCGCTTCGGAGTACGCCGCTTCCGCGGCATGGAAGTGGCAGAACACCAGTTGTTTCGTTCTAAGGGGAAGGGCCAGGCTTCAGGGGCGGAACCAGGTGTTCTCCGGGCCTTTCATCTTTCTTGCCTCAGTCTCTCCCCCTGTGATCAGGGGCGACTTCTGCGGTCCCGACGGATCACCCACCGTTTCCATAAGGGGGGACTCCACCGGTTTCACCGTATACTATCCCGGAGAATCCCAGGCTGTTTTCTACCAGACCGGTCTGCCTGTGAACGACGGGCTTCTTGATGTTAACGCGGTGATTTCCCTTCTCAGGACAGGCTTCCCGGGCATTCCCGTCCACTGGGTGATGGCCGATACCTTCCTTCCCGGCGAGAACGGATCACTTCACTGGACCTTCTCATCCTCTTCTTCATCGGAGCCGATGACGGTTAGCCTGGAACCGGGAGACCTTTTCCCGTCCATATCGACCGGTGCCACAACCCTCAGCGTTACCGCCTCGTCATGGCACGATGCATTCAGGGCGTGGCCACTGGAGTGGCTTCTGGATTCTCCGGAACTGGGGCTCGTGATAAGGGTGCGCTCCATCGAGGAAGAGAGCGCATTGGAACCTGAACGGTGGATGATGACCGTTCCGGTCCCGGTGGACACCGTACCCGCCCTCTGGGAACATTGGACAGTCACAGGGGATATCCCCATCCGTTAACTGACAGAAGTTAACCTTTGGTTACCCTTTTGGGGTAAGGCTTTTCAATTGCATTGCAGTTTTGTATATAGCCTGCGTTACCATGGGTATTGATTCCGAACTCTCAGCCGGGGGACACAATGGGAGTGAAAAGCCTATTCAACAGACTGGTCTCTTCCGGGGGAAGCTCATCTTCGGGCTTCTTCTCCAGCGCCATGGCCATAGACCTTGGCACCGCCAGCACCATCATCTATCAGCTGGACCGGGGCATAGTCCTCGAGGAACCCAGCGTAATAGCAATAGAAAGAGATACCGACAACGTCATAGCGGTTGGGACAGAGGCGAAGTCCATGCTGGGCAGGACGGGCAGGGACATCTCCGTCATAAGGCCGCTGAAGGACGGTGTCATCAAGGAAGCAACCGCCACCATGGCCATGCTGAGAAGGTTCTTCGAGCAGTCCCAGACCAGACGGTTCTCCATGCGCCCAAGGGTCCTTGTATGCGTTCCCAGCGGTATCACCGAGGTGGAGGTCAATGCAGTGCGCACCTCCCTTGAGAGGGCCGGTGCAAGGGAGGTACTCCTGGTACCGGAACCTCTGGCAGCTGCGGTTGGTGTGGGGATACCCGTGGAGGCCGCCGTGGGTAACATGATAGTGGACATAGGCGGAGGCACCACCGAGGTTGCGGTTATCAGCCTGAACTCCATTGCGGCAGACAGTTCCATCAGGGTTGGCGGAGACGAGATGAACGAAGCCATAATCAATTACATGAAGCGCACAGCTTACCTCCTCATCGGCGAAAGGACAGCAGAAGCGGTGAAGATCCAGCTGGGGTCCATGCTGGAGGACGACACAAGGGAGGAGGAGGTCAGCGGAATGGATGCCACCTACGGGGTTCCGAAAACGTATAACGTGAAGGCCTCCCAGATAAGATCCGCGCTTCAGCAGCCGGTTAACGCGATAATCCAGGCCGTTCAGCAGGGTCTGGAGAAAACCCCCCCTGAACTTGGGCGGGACATTGTTAACAGGGGAATAGTGCTCACAGGAGGAGGCGCTCAGCTCAAGGGACTTGATGTTCTTCTTTCCAGGGAGACGAGTCTGCCCATAAGGATCGCCGACAATCCGGTTTCCTGCACGGTCCTTGGCGCAGGGATCATACTCTCCGACCTTTTCCGCTACAGGAAGCTGCTGCTGGACTGAGATGAACAGCAGGAGCAGAAGACTGCTGTGGAATTCCCTGGCGGCACTTGCGATGATCATCCTTGGACCGGCTCTCCTCGGTACCGGGGGCGCAATGCTCGGCGGGAGGTTCGCCTCCATGTTCTTTCCTCCTGATGAAAGGGACTCCGATTACCTGGCACTCTCCGTGAAGCTCATGCTCGAGAATGCCCAGCTCAGGGAGATGGCGGCGAAAAGCCAGCTTTACAGGTCCATGCTCAGCTACACAAGGATGCCTGATGTGACCGCTGTGGTGGGCAGGGTTCTCTACAGGTCCGAGGGTCTTGTCAGGGGAGACATGATCATAGACAGGGGTTATGAGAACGGTGTTTTTCCCGGTGCGGTATGCATAACCAGCAGGGGGCTTGTCGGGATCGTCACAGCGTCCGAAGGCTCCACCAGTACTGTGGTTCCCATAACCAGCCCGGCCATCCGGGTGAGCTGCATCACTTCCATCTCCGGTTCCCTGGGAATACTGAGGTCTTCATCGGGAGGGGATCTGATAATGGAATACGTTGACGCGTCATCCGCTCCCCTCACCGGGGAAACCGTGCTCACCAGCAGGTTCGGAGGGGTCTATCCGGAGGGGATTGTTGTTGGAACGGTCAGGGAGGTTTCAACCGGAGATCCAGGTCTTGACCTTTCCCTTTCCGTGGAACCAGCCGTGGACTTTGACAGGGTAGGGGAAGTTCTGGTCCTCATCGAGGAAATCCCGGAATGACCGGCAGGCTCCAGGGGTGGCTGGTGGTGTCACTGGGAGTCATCGTCCAGTTCCTGTTCGAGACCACCCTGGGGAGGGCCGCAGCCGCTCCAGCTTTCCTTGTGCCCCTTCTTGTCTATCTCAGTATTTCCCGCGATGACTACTGGTCGATCGAGGGTGCCTTGTGGAGCGGATTCGCACTTGACCTTCTCACTCATCAGACCCCGGGAACAAGCTCTCTCTCCATGATCCTGGGCATATGGCTTTCCGGCTGGCTGCTCAAGGTTACCACCGGAGCGGCAAGGATGACATTCGTCGCCACCGCCTTCGCGGCGTCCCTCTTCAGCGATCTGCTGTTCGTGTTACTTGCTTCGCCTTCCCCGGGAAGCGGGTTCGGCCCGGACACTCTTCTGATAGTGCCCAGAATTGCCCTCCCCCTTGCCCTTTACCTTCTGGTTCCGCTGCTGTTCACCGGGAGGATTGCTGAGATAGGAAGAGAATGAGAGTTCGACCAGGCACACCGGAAAGGCCATTTCGCTCCATGCTCTTCCTTGCGGCGATACTGTTCTTCACTCTTGCGTGAAGGCTGTTCCTCCTCCAGATAATCAGCGGTGATTATTACAGGGAGCTTTCCTCAAGGAATCACATCAGATCGGTGATAATCCCTGCTCCGAGGGGGATAATTACCGACAGGAACGGCATTGTGCTCGCGGACAACGTTCCCTCATTCTCCGTATCCGTTGTCAGCGCCGAGTTCGACACCCTTGATACCGGTCTTCTCATGGAACTGCTTGAGATGGATGCCTCTGTCCTTCAGGAGAGGATGGCTTCGGCTGCTTCCAGCCCGTTCCGTTCCACAGTGATAGCCTCTGGACTGGATGTCGCATCTGCGGGAAGGGTGGCGGACAATCTCTACAGACTCGGAGGAGTTTCCGTTACCGTCCTCCCCAGAAGACGATATTCGATGGGTGAGTCTTTCTGTCATCTCGTGGGATATGTGGGGCTTTCCGACAGCACAGGCGCTTTCGAGGGAGAAATAGTGGGAAGGACAGGTCTGGAACGGGTGTTCGACGCCCATCTCTCAGGGAAACACGGAGTGATCAGGGAGGTTGTGGACGCCCACGGGAGGCTGGTGGAAAGATTCTCCGGAGGTGAGGTCTTCCCTGTTCCCGGCGAGGACCTGCGCCTTACGCTGGACTCCAGGCTGCAGAGAGCTGCCGATTCCCTGATGGAGGCCACCGGGTACTCAGGCGCCGCGGTGGTGCTCAACTATCAGACTGGAGAGATACTGTGCCTTTCATCAGTCCCCGGCTACGACACGAACCTCTTCATCGGTGGGATCTCCAGGGAAGACTGGAACACCATCCTGCAGGATCCGGACAGGCCTCTTATCAACAGGTCCTGGGCAACGGTGTACCCTCCGGGATCCACCTTCAAAACGGTTTCCGCTTCCTGGCTTCTGCAGTCCGGCATAGTGACCCGGGATTACATGCCCGATCCGTGCTACGGGACATTCCGGTTCGCGGGAAGCGATTTCCGGTGCTGGACCACCCATGGCAGGCTGAACATATTGGATGCCCTGGCCCAGTCCTGCGACACCTACTTCTACAGGACCACCATGGAGGCAGACATCGATCAGATGGCCTTTTACGCCAGATCCTTCGGCCTCGGCTCCAGGATCACCGACCTTCTCCCGGCTGAAGCGGAAGGGACCGTTCCCGACAGGGACTACCTCAACACCGTCTTCGGAAGGGGAGGCTGGGGGCAGGGTAACCTCATGATCGCCTCAATCGGCCAGGGGGAACTCCTGGCCACACCACTTCAGGTTGCCGTGACTTCGGGTCTCATCGCCTCCGACTTCACCATGCCTCCTCTTATGGTGGTGCAGGGAGCAGATCCCTCCGATCCCCCCTGGGAAGCCTCCATTTCCAGGGAGAACCTTCAGATAGTGCGGGATGGGATGCTTGCGGCTGTCCGTAACGGCAGGGGGACCCTGCACTCCACCATGGGATACCTCACCCAGGACGTGTGGGCGAAATCAGGCACCGCCGAGAACTCATCCGGAGAGGATCACGCCTGGGTAACGGGATTCATCGAGGAGCCCATTCCCGCAGCCTTCGCGGTGATCGTGGAGAACGGGGGGCACGGCAGCCTGATCGCGGGTCCGGTGGCCGCAGGGCTCATTGAGCTGATCGGAGAGCTGTACCCATGAGGCACAGGGAAGGAATTGACTGGGTGTTTCTCACCGCCCTCGGACTGATCCTTGCAGCGGGGCTGCTCACCGTGTACTCCGCTTCGGGAACCGGCCGTTCACTGTTCATTCATCAGCTGGTCTTCGTTGCAGGGGGGATCGCCCTCTTCTACGGCGCCACGGTGTTTCCCATGAGGATCATTGAGGAATCGATACCCTTCCTGTATGCATTTACCCTGCTTCTTCTGATACTGACGATCTTCTTCGGGGGAGGTCCCGCGGGAAGATGGCTTCAGCTGGGGCCTCTGAACGTTCAGGCTTCAGAGATAGCCAAGTTCACCATCATCGTGCTCACAGCAAGGTGGCTTCCAGCCATTAGAAGGGGATCCGCCCGGGGAGGCGTGGCCCTCTATCTCCTCACAGCCGGAGTTCTCACCGTACTAACCCTGCTGCAGCCCGACCTGGGCACCGCCGTTTCCATGCTCATGCTGATGTTCGGCATGATCTACTGGTCAGGCTTCGGTTTCAGCTGGATCTTCCTGTTCCTGAGTCCCGGTTTCGCGGCGCTGTCCTCAATAGGCTTCAGCAGCTGGCTGATCTTCACCTTCGTACTCTGCCTGGTACTCTACCGTTCCGGCGCCCGGCCAAGGCGCTGGGTCTTCTTTCTGACCCTGACAAGCATCATCGCCGCCGCAACGCCCTGGGCATGGAACCTTCTCAGGCCGTATCAGCAGTCGCGCCTCACCACTTTCATGAACCCTGAGTCGGATCCATACGGAACCGGATGGAACGTCATACAGTCAAGGGTTGCCGTTGGCTCAGGTGGTTTCAGCGGCCAGGGCTTTCTCAGGGGGGCCCAGAATGAACTGGCATTTCTGCCCGCAAGGCATACCGATTTTGTCTTTTCGGTATGGGCTGAGGAGTGGGGATTCATCGGCAGCATATTGCTTCTCACTCTGTATGGGCTGCTCATCTGGAGATGCCTCCACGGCGCCAGGAGATCCATGAATCCGTTCAACTCCATGGTGGGCGCAGGAGCAGCGGTTTACCTTCTCATCCATGTGGTGGTGAACGTGGGCATGACCCTGGGAATGATGCCGGTAACCGGTCTTCCTCTGCCGCTGATTACCTACGGAGGCAGCCACATTGTCATGGAGATGCTCCTCATGGGACTGGCAATGAATGTAATAAGAAACTGGCGGAGTTACTGACAGCAAGCCGCCGCCCTATTATCTTAACTCCTTTGCCGGTCACCCTTGAAGAAGAAACGAAGAGGAACATGCACCCTGTCCTTTTAAGAATAGGCTCTCTGCCCATAAACAGCTACGGCCTTATGCTTGCCATCTCCTTCCTCCTGGGGGTCAAGCTTGCTGCGAAAAGGGCTTCGAAGCTTGGTATCCCACCTGATGAAACCACCAACCTGAGCATCTGGATAATGGCCGCGGCGATAATCGGCTCCAGGGCTTTCTACGTTGCCACCCACACAGAGCAGTACGCCGGTGATCCAATCGCAGCAGTTGCATTCTGGAACGGTCTTTATGGCCTTAGCATGCTGGGAGGGGTGGTGCTGGCCATGGCTACCGGGTTCACCTGGATAGTTAAGAAGAAATGGCCGGTATGGAGTTTCGCCGACGCAGTGATACCTTCCTTCGCCCTGGGCATCTTCATAACAAGGATCGGCTGCTTCCTCAACGGCTGCTGCTTCGGTTCGGAAACGTCCTGTTCGCTGGGAGTGTCGTTCCCGCAGGGATCACTTCCCCATTCGGTCTTCGGAGGCTCGGCCATCCATCCGGCCCAGCTCTACAGCTCCGCAGGCGGTCTTCTTATACTCGCCGTCCTTCTCTCTGCGGACAGGAGGGGGCATTTTCCGGGTTTCATTTTCACACTCTTCACAGGTCTGTACGGCGCAACGAGGTTCGGAATGGAGGAGTTCAGGTACTTCGACCACGCGCCAAGCGGCGTGTTCGGCTACAGCCATTTCGCCGGCAGGCCGGGAATGACCGACAACCAGCTCATAAGCCTGGGAATGGTGATCTTCTCCATCGGTCTTGGCATATGGCTCCATTCGAGAGAACGAAAAAAGCTTTCCTGAGCCTGTTCCACCCGTTGTGCTCCGGATGCGGAAGCCCGATGGAAGACCACAGGGAACTACTGTGTACCTGGTGTTCACTGAGGGTGTATCCCGACGGGGAGAGGATAGTCAATGGCAGAAGGGTTTTTACCGCCTTCCATCATTCCGGTGTACCCAGGGAGATGATCATCAGGATCAAGTTCAATGGAGAGAGAAAACTTGCCGGGCCTCTGGCAAGACTTGCCCTGGCGAGCTGGCGGAAGACCCCCGTGCCCGGTGACGTCCTGGTTCCGGTTCCCTCCACCGGCGGGAGAATAAGGGCTCGGGGTTACAATCAGACGGATCTCCTTGCCGATCGGCTGGCATCATTTACCGGTGCAGAGGTGCGAAGGCTTCTCAAGCGAAGGGGAGGCGCCACGCAGATAGGGCTTGGAGCCAGGGAGAGGGCCAGGAANNGGTTGGGAGCTTTCACCGTGGTCCGGGCAACCCGGCCCGGCGGCAGAGTGTGGCTCCTGGACGATGTGATGACCACCGGCGCAACTATGACGGAGTGTGCTTCAGTGCTTGAGGATGCCCTGGATACCAGGGTCCTGTCCGCGGCGGTATGCTTTCGGAAACCGGAGGATGAAAGTATTATTCAGGGCAAGGAGGTTTACCATGGAGGGGTCTGAAAGAGCAGTGAGGAATTACGTTCATCAGCTTGGGTTCGGAGTATCCGATGCGGTACGGGCAGCAAGGCTGGGTTTCAACGCAAGGAATGTATGGGCATACTGGAAGGGGATCCTCAAGGCCTGGCTCGTATGGGTCCTCTTCGTCTACGCCGGTTATTACGCCGCCGGGGATTCCATGGGGGAAAGGCTTTCCTCATCGGTACTGTGTCCTCTGCCTGATGCCCTTTTCATGGAAAGCGTACCTGCTCTGATACTGCTGGCAGCTGGAACATTGCTGGCGATCCTCATCATGATGGCCACGGGTCTCAGGGTCTCCAGGCTTGCCTTTGAGCAGCTCAGGGGAGATCAGTTCTTCTCGGAGAGCCAGGCCAGGCAGTTCTGCAGGGGTAACTGGAAGCCCCTGCTCCTTACCCCGCTGACCATTGCCTCCGGGATCGCCATACTGCTCTGTTTCCAGACCCTGACGGGTTTTGTGGCCAGGATACCCGCCGCGGGACCTGTGATTGCCGCCCTTATGGCAATACCGATGTGGATATCCGGTCTGCTCATCATCCTTGCGTCTCTGATCCTTCTGCTGTGCTTCTTCCTGGTCCCTGTTATAACCGCGGCCACCGGAGGGGATACCTTCGAGAACCTCTTCGAGGTGTTCAGCACCGTAACTTCAAGACCTATGCGGCTCATAAGGGGAGTGATCGCAGGAATGGCCATGAGGATACCGGCGCTGCTTCTGCTGGCCGTTTTCTCATGGGGTTCTGTCAGGCTTCTGGGAGCAGTGGCAGACACCGCTTCCGGCATTCCGGGAACCGCTTCTTCCATTGAGGGCGGGTTCTCCCGGGTGGCCCCTGAACTCGTTCCTTTCTATTCCTCGATCTTCAGCCCTGTTGCTTCGACACATGGCGCCGAGAGCGGCTGGACCGGTCTTCCAGGAGTGCTTCTCGCCGCTGCGGGAACCGCGATACTTCTTTTCCTCGCTGCTTACTGGTTCTCAGGATGCACGGCCATGTGGACCATCATCTATCTTGGGGCAAGGCATGCCAGGGACGGGGAAGACCTCCTTCTGAGAGCCGAGGAGGAGGAGTACAGGGAGTTCAGGAAGATCTACGGTTCCACCGACCATGGAGGGGATCGGAAGACTGAATGAGTTCCAGCTCCTTCGTTCATCTGCATCTCCATTCTGAGTACAGCCTGCTGGACGGGGCAATTCAGTTCGAGAAACTGGGACCCTACCTTTCTGAGAACGGAATGGATACCGTGGCCCTCACCGACCACGGCAGCCTTTTCGGCGCGGTTCATTTCTGCGACAGGATGAGGGAGGCCGGGATACGTCCGGTGATCGGCAGCGAGGTATACATCGTCCCTGGCAGCAGGTTCGAAAAAAGGTCCGGCGGAGGTATGCCCTCCTATTTCCACCTTACGCTCCTTGCGGCCACCGAGGAGGGATATCGGAACCTTGTAAAGCTCTCCTCCTCTGGTTATCTGGAGGGGCACTACTACAAACCCAGAATAGACAGGGAGATCCTGGAGAGGCATTCCGGCGGGCTTATCATTGGCTCGGCCTGCCTTCAGGGAGAGGTGGCCAGGTATCTCCTGGCAGGGAATCCCGGAGAGGCCCGGCGGGTGGTGGAGTACTACCAGGACCTCACCGGCGGGGATGGATTCTTCATCGAACTCATGGACCACGGGCTTGAGGACGAGAAGAGAATACTGGAGGATCTTGCCGACCTCGCCAGGTCCACAGGGGCCCTCCCTGTGGCCACCAACGACGCCCATTATCTCAGAAGGGAGGACGCCAGGGCCCATGAGGCACTTCTGTGCCTGCAGACGGGTAAAACCCTTTCGGACCCTTCGAGAATGCGCTTTGGCACCGGGGAGTTCTATGTAAAGACACCTGATGAGATGGAGAAGCTTTTCAGCTGGCTCCCCGAGGCGGTGACCAACTCCGCGGTCATTGCCTCCAGGTGCGGCTATGCCATAACCCCCGGTGAGTTCCTGCTTCCCCACGCACCAATGCCCCGGGGCTTCTCCGATCAGAACGAATATCTCTCTTCCCTGGCCAGGGAGGGCCTTGAGAACAGGCTTGGAAGGAAGCCGGACGAGACGGAGCTGGAAAGGCTTCAGCACGAGCTGGGGATAATAGGGAGCATGGGGTTCCCCGGTTACTTCCTTATCGTATCGGAGCTTATGCGGTGGGCTCGCAGCAGGGGAATACCTGTTGGTCCCGGAAGGGGATCAGCCGCAGGAAGCCTGGTCTCATACGCCGTGGACATCACCGATGTGAATCCCCTGGATCACGACCTGAGCTTTGAAAGATTCCTTAATCCCGCCAGGGCACAGATGCCCGACATAGACCTCGACGTCTGCGTGGAGCGCAGGGGAGAGATAATCGATCACATGAAGGAGCTCTACGGCGCGGACAGCGTCTGCCAGATAATCACCTTCAGCAGGATGAAGAAGAAGGCTGTTGTCCGAGACATCGCCAGAGTGCTGGGCATGACCTACGCCCAGGGCGACGCCTTCGCGAAGGTTATCGGTGAAATTGACGACGGCACAGCGGGATCCCTGGAAGAGCTCGCAGGAACCAACCCCAGACTGAAGGAGCTGGTGGAGACGACCCCCGGAGGAGACAACCTTCTGGAGTTCGCTGACTCCCTTGAGGGAATTGCCCGTCACGCCGGTGTACACGCCGCCGGGGTGGTGATAGCCCCTGGAAGGCTGGACACTTTCGTGCCCCTCTACTACAACAGCGAAAAGGGCGTTACCACCCAGTACGAAATGAAGTCGGCGGAGAAGATAGGCCTGCTTAAGCTGGATGTTCTCGGACTCAGGACCGTAACCGTGATACACCATGCGGAGGAGGATATAAGGAGGACCGTCCCCGGTTTCTCCATCGAGAAGGTTCCCACCGACGACCCGGCTACCCTGGAGATGATAAGCACCGGAGACACCACCGCGGTCTTTCAGCTGGAGTCCAGCGGTATGAGGGACGCCCTGAGGAAGATCGGTGTGAACAGGTTCGACGACGTTACCGCCGCCGTTGCCATATATCGCCCCGGATCCATGCACATGATCGACCTCTATGCCCAGAACAAGGAAAAATCATCCAGGGGAGAGAGCATTCAGTACCCCCACCCCCTTCTCGAGGAGGTCCTCCGGGGAACCTACGGTGTAACCATTTATCAGGAACAGGTCATGAGGATAGCCAACGTGCTTGCTGGCATGGACATGGCGGAAGCAGACAATCTCAGAAGGGCCATGTCGAAGAAGATCGCCGGAAAGATGGCGGTGATGAAGGACGTTTTCCTCGAGGGGGCATCCAGGAAGGGTATATCCAGGAAGAAGGCCACTGAGATATGGGACCTTATCGCCCGTTTCGCGGAGTACGGGTTCAACAAGTCCCACGCTGTCTGCTACGCGATAATCGCCTACAGAACGGCCTATCTGAAAAGGCATTTCCCCTCACAGTTCATGGCTGCTGTGCTCTCCAGTGAAATAGGGTCAGTCAGCAAGCTGCGTGACCTGGTCAGGGAGGCCGAAAGGCTCGGGGTCAAGGTGGTGCCGCCCTCGGTCAACGGAAGCATGCCCAGGTTCGTCGCCTCCGGCGAAAGCGAGATAATGTACGCCCTGGCCGCCATCAAGAACGTGGGGTTCACCCCGGCGGACGAGATAAGAAGGGCCAGGGAGGACGGCGGTCCATTCACCACTGTTTTCGACCTCTGCGCCAGAGTGGCAATGCTGGAGGAATCCGGCGGTATCAACAGGCGCACCCTGGAGGCCCTGATCCTCGCCGGCGCTACGGACTGCCTGGAGGGGAACAGGGCGCAGCAGCTCTCAGCCATGGAGCAGGCGCTTTCCTATGCTTCCGGGGTAAGGCAGCACCACAACGCGGGTCAGATGTCGCTTTTCGGCGAAGGATCCGCTCCTGAACCGGTGGTTCCAGCCCTCCCGGCGGAGGAAGAGATACCCCTGGACCAGAAACTGGAGATGGAGAGGGAGATGCTGGGGTTCTACTTCTCCGGACATCCCCTGGATGAGTTCGCAGAAGAGATCGCAGGCTTCACCACCCATGGACTGGAAGGGATACAGACCGCCGGCTGCGGCAGGGTGGTCATTGCTGGAACCCTTGTATCCAAAAGGGTGATAGAGACAAGAAAGGGTCCCATGGCCTTCGTTACCATTTCAGACAGGAACGCAGCCTGCGAGGCCATACTATTCTCCGATGCCCTCAACAGCTTCGGTGAAACCATTACCGAAGGGGCTCACCTGCTAATGGAAGGCGAGATGAGCCAGGGCAGGGGTGACAGGGGCATGAGGCTGAGCATCGAAAGGGCCATGCCCCTCGCCGAGAGCAGAAACAGGCTCAGGGCAGGCGTGCTAATCGAAGTTGAAGGATTCCTCTGCAGCACGGAGCTGCTGAAGAAGACCGCCGCTCTGCTGGAAGACAACAGGGGTCCGGGAAGACTTTTCTTCAAGGTGGTCTTTCCCGGGGGGACAAGAAGGATGACTTCGAGACAGCCCTCGTTGGAACCCTCGGACCTCGTTTTAAGAGAACTGAGGCGCATAATGCCCGATACCGCGAAGGTTTCCCTGTGCAGGGGAGACGGGAGGTAGGAATGAGATCGTTACTCGTCTGCGCCGTTATCCTGTCACTGGCGTCAACCGCCTTCGGCGGCGAACTGATGAGGGTAGCCGGCGAACCGACCGCCGGGGTGATAGCACCCAGGACATTCAACGTGGCAATGAACACCTTCCCGGTGAACGGACTGAGGTTCTCGGTGACCGCAGGTGTTTTTCCAAGGTTCATGGCCGGGCTCGGTTACGGTGGCTGGAACATAACAGGTTCCAGCGATCCACAGTGGTTCCACAAGGTATACCTTAAGGCAAGGTTCAGGGTGCTGGACGAGAGCAGATCCTTCCCGGCTGTGGCGCTGGGCTATGACAACGAGGAGGAGCACGCCGCAAGCGGCGTTTCCTACCTGAGACCCCAGAGGGGGTTCTACCTCGTTCTCAGCAAGAACTTCGCAGGATGGGGCGGCGACACGGGATTCCACTGCGGATTGAGCCTTTCCGAAGAGAACAGCGACCATGCAGGGCTCTGGCTCGGGCTGGACAAGACCCTCCCTGGAGGATTCGGAGCCGCGGTGGACTGGGACATGGGCACCAACGGTGATCCGGAATACCGTGTGGACAATTCCGGAGGATTCGTATCTCTGGAAGCCTATTGGGAGAGTTTCGGACAGGTCAGGGTCGGCCTGCGGTTCTGCGATGTCCTCGAGACAGGTGGAGACCCCTACAGGTCGCTGGCCATCGATTTCCTGGGACTTATTTAGGAAACATCCGCAAAGGGGGAGGAACATGCTTGATCAGAGGCTTCTCGATATACTGGTCTGCCCGAAGTGCAAGGGCGATCTGGAATACAGGACACAGGGTGACGAGATGCTCATATGCGGCAAATGCCGTCTGGGATACCCGGTGAAGGACGGCATTCCGGTGATGCTCGTGGAGGAAGCCGTCAGGACAGATGCCGGGGAATGATCCGCTTTGGTCGTTCGCCTGAAGCTGAAGGTTGTTCCCAGGAGCGGACGCACCTGCTTCGCAGGGATAATGGATGACGGCACCTACCGCGTAAGACTGAAGTCTCCGCCGGTGGACGGCCGGGCAAACGAAGAACTCACAAGATGGCTCGCCGGTGAGTTTTCCTGCGGAAGAACAGGCGTAAGCATAGTCTCCGGGTCTTCCTCCCGGACGAAAATGATAGACCTGGAGGATCCCGGCAGGTATCCGGACTGGTATGTCCGCTGACCGTGTGGCGGCGGAACTCCTCGACCGCCGCAGCAGAAGGATCCATATAGTTGGCCTCGCCGATGCAGGCAGCTTCCTCACCAGACTGAGCTCCCTTATGCCGGATACCAGGCTGATCACATTCCGATTCTCAATGGACGATCCTTACAGGGAGGGGCTCAGGGAGTACTTCATCGGTGAGGGACTGCCCGATCATTCAACGGCGTTTCACGCGGGCTGGCGCTCCCATCTGACCGAAATGGCCCTGGCCGGACATGGAGCGGGAATGGAGGCGGCGGCCGGTCTGGGATCAGTACGTGAACCCCTGTGGGAATACCTCACAGGTTCCGGCGAACTCGAGCCTTCGTGCATCTCCCGCGTGCTCTCCTCCTTCAGCCTGGTCCTTCCTTCCGTATTCATTCTCCTGAACTGCCGTGAGTACCCGCCCCCCGGTCTCCCGGATGGATCGGCTCCCCCGCTGGTGGTCATATCCCGGGGTGACTGGAACATGCCCGGTGCGGATCTGGTGATACGGAGCGATACCCTTCCGGAGTCCGCTGTAAGGGAGGCAATTCTCCGGTCTGATTTGTCGGCCGGCCTTGATGTGGTGATGGAAGCCACAGGAGGAAATGCCGGGCTTGTGGAGCTCTATCTGGGTCTTGCGGGAACCAGCGGGATCACCGGACCGTGTGTTCTGGAAATGCTTTCACATGCGCTGGACCGCGACAGGGAGCTTGAAAGGTTCGCCGCGGCGGCTGCATCTATGGGCGGCTTCTTCATACCCGGTGAAACCGCCGCCGCGTCCGAGACAACGCTGGATAAGTTCCAGCTGGGCAGGACCATGGGACTGTGGAAGGGTTTCATGGTGGGTTCCTTTCTTTCAGGTGAAGTGGCGGAATTCATTCTGGAAAGGTTTGGCGAACCCGAACGAAGGAAGCTCATGCTTGCCTGCGTGGATTCCATCCTCTCATCCGGTGCGGAGGGTTCCACACCCCTGGCCAGAGGAGGGTTACTGTACCTTCAGCTGGGAATGGCAGTGGAAGCCCGAAGATGCTTCATGGAAGCGGCGGAGCAGGAGGGAAGCCAACTGAGGAGGGCGGGTCTTTACCGTCGCGCGGCGGAATCCGGAGCACCCGGCAAGGAAGAGGCCCTTTTCATGGAAAGCGTCTGCCTCTACCGGGAGAAACTCGCTCCGATGCCCGGGCATATCCCATCCGGGCTCACCCGGGAAGACTTCATGGAACTCTCCCCTGAGCTCTCCGCCGCTGTAAAGGCGTTCTCCCTGGGGAACACCCTGCCCCTTGCCGATTTCGCCTCCAGAGGAGCAGGCTGTCTTCCCCTGGCCCTGGTGTCCATGGGAGAATACCTGATGGGAAGCGGAGTGACCGAGGGGGGAATGAACGTCTCCAGGGCCGCTGCCGGCCTGGCCCGTGACCTTTCCATGAACTGGCTGGAGACCGATGCCCTCTTGTGCTTCTGCAGGGGCTGCAACCGAACTGGCAGGTTCAGTGACCTGGGGAAGGCCCTGGGAAGGCTTCTGGAACTGGTCCTCCCCTCCGGAAACAGGCGGAGGCTGGTCGCTGTGTACAACATATTCGCCAACTCACTGCTTCTCAGAACAAGGTATCAAGATGCCCTCAGGGTGTACAGCGCTTCCCTGAGAACGCTGGGCCATGAAGCCGACTCCCTCCGCTCGGTGATACTTAACAACATGGGCGTGGCCCAGAGGAAACTGTTCATGACCAACGATGCCCTGGAGACCATGATGAGGTTCGTTCGGGCTTCGGTGTCCCAGGGATGCCTGGAACAGGCGGCAACGGCGTACGGGAACATGGCAAGGCTCTTCATCGACCTCTCGAGCTTCGACTCCGCAGGGGACTGCCTCCAGACCATGCTGGAGTTCCGGTCCATGGCAGGTCTCACCGGTGATGACGATTCCGTATTATTCATTGCCTCTCAGATAGCTTTCCATGAAGGCGAAACCGATGCCGCCATGGAACTCATGGAGCGCGCCATAGAGATCTCCAGGAGCTCCGGAGGTCTCAGAAGGGTTTCCCTGAATCTTCTCAAGAAGGGATCCATGCTCCTGAGCGCAGGCCGACTCTCAGATGCGGCTCCGGTGCTTGCCGACGCTGTGGGAGCCTCCATCGGGTCCAGGTCGATGCTCAACGCCTTCGTGGCCAGGATGAAGCTGGCGGCGGCGCGATGCCTGATGGGAAAGGAGGAACCCTGGAAGCTTCTCGTGATCCCCGTTACGGGAAACCCCGACGACATGCACAGGGGAGAACAGTACTACTACCACTGGAAGGTATCCGGAAGCCCCCAGAGCATGACCGCCTCCGCACACCTTCTTCGCCGGGGGCTGGCTGCCGGCCTTCATCATCACTTCTATATGCCCATGCTGAAGGAAATTGCGGAGAAAGCGCCCCGTCGTCTTGCAGAAGAATTGTCCCTTGTGCATAATTACCCTTCCCGTGATCCGGTGAAAGGTGACAAATGGTAGTTTTTCTGCCCGGTTTCTGGGAGCGGCCCGCCGCTTCCAGGGAGGGCGTTTCCGTGGAGTACGAGGAGTATTGCAGAGAGGGTGTCAGCAGGGCTCTGGCATCTGGGCACCGAACTTTCCTGATAGGGGCTGACGCCCTTGGAAAGAAGTCGGGCTGGATGCTGGCTTCCGACCACATAGCCCTCTTTGGCACAGGAGCCCTGGCCGGGCCCAATGACGACCGTGTGGGACCAAGGTTCCCCAATCTCAGGGGATTGTATCTGATCCCCGGTCAGGGGCATTCCGCAGGCGTGGTGATGGGTGTTCCCCGCATCGCCCTTGCCACCGGCGCTGAACTCAGCGGGTTCCCATGCGACGCGCTGGTTCCGGAAAGTGCCCTGGATATGGCCATAGTCGCCGGTCACGGAGGTGCCAGGGTGGTTTTCGCCCTGAGGTGCCGGACCACAGAGCTTCCGGCCGTGAAGGACTTTTCTTTCCTGAACAGGATAGTTCGGGAGATCGAAGGAGGTGAGGAGTAGTGAATTACAAAGACACCATAAGGCTTCCAAGGACCAGCTTCTCCATGAAGGGCAACATGATCATCAGGGAGCCGGAGCTTCTTAAGAAGTGGGAGGAAATGGATATCGAGGGTCGAATAACCCGCGCAAGGGAGAATTCCGACTCCTTCATCCTCCACGACGGCCCCCCCTACGCAAACGGTCATGTGCATCTCGGTACCGCCCTCAATAAGATATTGAAGGATTTCATTGTAAAAAGCCATACTATGATGGGCTATTACTCCCCATTCGTTCCAGGATGGGACTGTCACGGCATGCCTATCGAGCACAAGGTGATGACGGAAGCCGGGAGCGAACGGGCGTCACTGTCCCGGATGGAGATAAGGAAGAGATGCAGGGAGTACGCAGCCAGGTTCGTCGACGTTCAGAGGGAGGAATTCAAAAGGCTGGGCGTATTCGGAAGGTGGAGCGATCCCTACCTCACAATGAAGAAAACCTATGAGGCCGGAATAGTCAGGGGATTCGGAAGGCTCGTAAGGGAAGGATTCGTATACCAGGGCCTCAGGCCCATACACTGGTGCACATCCTGCTCCACTGCCCTGGCTGAAGCCGAGGTGGAGTACGCTGACCATTCCTCACCATCGATCTATGTCGCCTTCCTTCAGAAGGACCCTGAACGGTGGGAGAAGGCAGGAGTGCCCCGGGGAACGGAAGTGGTCATATGGACCACCACTCCGTGGACACTTCCCGCCAATATGGCGGTTGCCCTGAACCCGGGTGAGGACTATTCGCTCGTACGCTGCGGGGAAAGGGTTTTCCTTGTTGCATCCAGGAGGGTCGAGGCGTTCCTCGGGGAGACCGGTCTGGAAGGAGCCAGGGAGGACGCTCCCCCCCTGAGGGGAAGCGCCCTGGAGAATCTGCTTCTGCAGCATCCGGTGGATCCCTCACGCACCAGCAGGGTGATACTTGCCGACCATGTGACCATGGAGGACGGTACCGGGTGCGTTCACACCGCCCCGGGCCACGGATCCGAGGATTTCATGGTGGGAAAGGCATATGGAATAGACACCTTCTGCCCGGTGGGTCCCGAAGGCCGGTTCACCATTGAAGGCGGGGAATACAGCGGCATGCACGTCTTCGACGCCAACCCCGTGATAGTGAAGGACCTTTACAAGACCGGACGTCTCCTCGCGGAAGCGAAGATCAGGCACAGCTACCCTCACTGCTGGAGGTGCAAGACACCGCTCATCTTCAGGGCAACCGAGCAGTTCTTCCTGGACCTTGAGCACAGGGACCTGAAGAAGAGGGTCCTGGAAATGGTTGACGAGGTACAGTGGCACCCAGGATGGGGCTATGAGAGAATGCGCAACATGATGTCCGTGAGGCCCGACTGGTGCCTCTCAAGGCAGAGATCCTGGGGCGTTGCCCTTCCCGTCCTCAAGTGCCCCGACTGCGGGGAAGCGGTAATGGACGCCGATCTCATAGATCTGGTGGCGGACGCCGTTATGGAAGAGGGCGCCGACGCATGGTTCAGGATGAGCCCGGAAGAGATTTTCGCCCTGGCAGGCAGGAAACCGGTGTGTCACCTCTGCGGAGGAGGGAACCTGCAGAGGGTGGACGACATCCTTGACGTCTGGTTCGACAGCTCCCTCAGCCACTGGAACGTTCTCACGGAGGAGTACGGTCTGACCAGACCCGCCGCCGTGTATCTGGAAGCCACCGATCAGCACCGAGGCTGGTTCGGCGTCAGCCTGATAACCGCGAACGCCCTGGAGACATCAAAGCCTGCGGATCACATAATCACCCACGGTCTGGTACAGGATAAAAAGGGCAAGAAGATGAGCAAGTCCCTGGGGAACGTTATCTCTCCGCTGAAGATCATTGAGTCCAACGGCGCGGACATACTCAGGCTCTGGTTCGCAGGAATAGACTACACAGCGGATTTCAGGGCGGACCTCAGCCAGCTCGACGACTGCAGGGAAGCCTACAGGAAGATACGGAACACAATGCGTTTCATGCTGGGGAACCTGGAGGACTGCACAGGAGAGCTGCCTCCCCCGGAAACCCTGAAGGGGCTGGACAGGTACATGTGGCTCCGTGTAAGGAAGCTGGTCTCGTTCTGCATCGATGAGTATTCCAGGTTCCAGTTCCACAGGGTATACCGTGAACTCAGGAACTTCTTCGTTATCGAGCTATCCGGCCTTTACCTCGACGTGAGGAAGGACAGGCTGTACTGCGATTCCCTGGACAGCCCTGGAAGAAAGGCCACAGTGGAGCTCCTGGGATGGATGACCGTGAACCTAACCGAGCTCCTGGCCCCGCTGATCCCCTTCACAGCCGAGGACATCTGGGAAAACCTTCCGGAAGCGCTCAGGACATCGCCCAGCGTCCATCTGGAGACATTCCCGGAGGATCCTTCGCTGAACCCGGAAGAGACTGAGGAGCTCATGGCCTGGGATCCCTATCTGGAGATAAGGAGAACGGTGCTGAAGCAGCTGGAGGAGATGCGGGCCTCCGGGGCAATTGGAGGAGGACTGGACGCGCACGTGTACCTTACCCTTCCCCAGGGGATGGAGGAGAGCGCAAGGGAAGAGGACTGGGCGGATTTCCTGATCGTTTCCAGAGCCCTTGTAAGCCAGGGGGAATCGCCTGAGATCAAAGCTGTTACCGCCGAGGGGGAGAAATGCCAGAGGTGCTGGAAGATAACTCCTGAGGTGGGGTCGCATCCCTATGCAGACGATCTCTGCCAGAGGTGCGGAAAGGTTCTCCAGTCCATTGAAGGCTAGTGTAAGAACGGCCTCATTCGTTCTCTCTGCAGGGGTGCTGGCGGTGGACCAGATCACCAAGGCCGCCGCCAGAAGCGCTCTTATGAAGGGTATTCCCCAGGAAGTAGCAGGTGAACTGATCAGGCTTACTCTGAGATTCAATTACGGAGCCGCCTTCAGCCTGGGCTGGGGGGGGCCTGTGTTTCTGACGGTATTCACAGCTCTGGCCTGCGTACTTCTGATCAGGTACATGGTGAAATCCCCTGTTCCAGCCGGCGTTCCCTGGCTGGGGGTGATCCTTGGAGGTGCCCTTGGCAACCTCCTCGACAGGATTGTGATGGGGAAAGTAACCGATTTCCTTGACGTGGGTGCCGCAGGCTGGAGATGGCCGACGTTCAACGTGGCGGATATCGCCATAGTAATCGGGGGCATCGCCGTATTCCTGGTATTCAGGAGGGCAAGACGGCTCGAGGTCTCACCGGAGGAAGAGGAATGAGAAATCAGGGCAGGATCGTGGTTGCCATCGGCGGCAATTCCCTCATCAACCCCGGAAGCAGAAGGGGCAACAGGGACACCCATGAAGTGGCCCGGGAGGTCTGCGAGGAACTGGCGGAGATCGCCGAGATCTACGGCAGCCTGGTGGTCACCCACGGCAACGGACCCCAGGTGGGCTACGAACTCATAAGGAACGCCCAGGCCGCTTCCGTCATTCCACCTGACGGCATGGATGTCAACGTGGCCGCGACCCAGGGAATAATAGGCTATTTCCTTCAGCAGGTTCTCGGTGACGTCCTTGAAGAACGCGGGAAGGACATTCCTGTCTCAAGCGTCATTACACAGGTTCAGGTCAAGCCCGACGATCCCGGATTCCAGAATCCGACCAAGCCGGTGGGTCCTTTCTACACCCAGGACGAAGCCGATGAGAAGGTAAGGGAGAAGGGCTGGATAATGAGGGAGGACGCCGGAAGGGGCTGGCGCAGGGTGGTCCCCTCACCGATCCCGAAGAAGATAGTGGAGATCGACTGCATCAACGCCCTTGTGGAAGCAGGCCAGATAGTCATCGCCTGCGGCGGGGGCGGCGTTCCCGTCGTGCGCGAGGGGAAGAAGATCAGGGGTGTGGCCGCAGTGATCGACAAGGATCACGCCACGGCCCTGCTTGCCACGAAGCTCAACGCCCCCACCTTCGTGATATCCACCGGGGTCCCCGAGGTGTACGTCAATTACGGGAAACCCGAACAGAAGGCCCTGCGGAAGATCACAGCCACCCAGGCCCAGGAGTACATGGACCAGGGCCATTTCGCATCCGGTTCCATGATGCCCAAGATCAAGGCGGCACTGGGGTTCCTGGAGCACGGCGGTTCCAGGGTGGTGATCTCCAGCCCGGGACATCTCATCAGCGCTTTGAAGGGAGAGGCTGGTACCACCATCCTGGCGGACTAGGTTCGTCATACGGAACGCTTGAGCCCGACTTGACATCAGTAAGGGCCTTTGGATATTGTTCGCCGGCAGCGAAGACATCATTGATCAGTATCGGTGGGCGATTAGCTCAGTTGGTTAGAGTGCTTGCTTGACATGCAAGAGGTNNGGAGGTTGAGCGAAATGATGCGCATATGGTTCCCAGACAACAGTTCAACGGAAATATCCTCCGGCACTACCGGTCTGGAAGTCGCCTCCTCAATCTCCAGGAGCCTTGCCAGGAACGCCGTGGCCCTTCAGCTGGACCACCGTCTGCTTGACATTGCAGCGCCGGTTCCCGGGGAGGGACATGTTCGTTTGATCACCCCTGATGATCCGGAAGCCCTGGACATCCTCAGGCACAGCTGCGCACACCTGCTTGCGGCGGCGGTCCTGGAGCTTTTTCCCGAAGCGAAGTTCGGTATCGGCCCTTCCATCGAAGATGGTTTCTATTACGACATGGTAATACCCGGTTTTTCCGGAGAGGGCGATCTCCCTGCGCTGAAGAAGGAAATGAAGCGCCTGGTCAAGGCCAACCTGCCTTTCGAAAGGCGGGAAATTTCATACGACGAGGCCGTTGAGCTCTTCTCCTCCAGGGGAGAGAAGTTCAAGCTGGAGCTCCTCGCTGAGATCGAAGACAGGAAGGAGACGATCTCCGTCTACTCCCTGGGAAGGTTCACCGATCTGTGCAGGGGTCCCCACGTGCCCTCAACAAGGTTTCTGGGAGCATTCGAGCTTCTAAGCGTCGCAGGGGCCTACTGGC
>NPID01000042.1_pt1 | contig 47992 bp, 46 predicted proteins | sample 8637491 | NCBI WGS metagenome assembly NPID01 (sample SAMN07420843, study PRJNA396082) | bioreactor metagenome | isolation source: sample BA6 brine-fed electro-methanogenic bioreactor BA | place: Japan: Kochi | collected 2016-06-14 | reverse complement strand
TTCAGATCAGCGTGCGTGGAGCGCAAGACATAGTCCAGGCACAGACCGTGGCGCGCAGTGTGGCCACATCCAACCTGGTGAAAACCGCTTTTTTCGGGGAAGATGCCAACTGGGGGCGCATCATCGCGGCAGTGGGCTATTCCGGCGCCGAAGTTGACCCCCATCGGATTTCGATTTATTTCGATGACGTGGAGGTGGTGAAAAACGGTCTGGGCACCGGCCCGAAGCAGGAGGCCCTGGCAACGGACGTGCTGAAAAAACCTGAATTTACAGTACAGATCGATTTGGCCCTCGGTGACGGGGAGGGTGTCTATTACACCTCCGACCTGACCTATGACTACGTGCGCATCAATGCGGACTATCGGACCTGAACACCCGGTATGCCCTGATGAATCCTGCTCCTTATATCGATCATACCCTGCTTAAGCCCGATACCACACACGACCAGATCCGTGCGCTGTGCGAACAGGCCGCTGAGCATCAATTTGCCGCAGTCTGCATTCCCCCTGTATATGTTGCTCTCGCCGCCGAACTGTTGTATGGCTCCGAGGTGGAGGTTGCGACGGTGGTCGGATTCCCATTGGGGTATTGCGACCCGCGCACCAAGGTATTTGAAACCTGTGTGGCGCTGGAGCGGGGCGCGACTGAAATCGATATGGTCATTTCCCTGGGCGCGGCCAGGGAAAATGATTTTTCGCGGGTGGGCGATGAGGTGGCGGCTGTTGTCGAGGCCGCGCCGAATGTGCCGGTCAAGGTGATTCTCGAAACAGCTCTATTTGCTCCGCAGATTGTGAAGTGCCTGGCCGAGACGGTGCTGGAGGCGGGAGCCGCCATGCTTAAAACATCGACCGGCTTCGGTCCCGGGGGAGCGACTCTGGAAATGGTGCGCCTGCTGGCGCAGGTGGCGGATGGGCATGCCGGAGTCAAGGCCGCCGGCGGCATCCGGGACTGGCCGACCTGTCGTCAGTTTCTACGGGCCGGCGCCACTCGCATCGGCACCAGCAATGCCCTGCAAATTATGGCACAATGGCAGTCCGGAAGCGATCGTTGAGCCAGACGGGTGCGATTGTCGAGCGTGTCACCCTGATTGTGCTCGATGGTGTCGGTGTCGGCGCTCTGCCCGACGCGGCAGCTTACGGTGACGGGCGCGCCAATACCCTGGCCCATGTCGCCCGTTGTCACGGAGGAATTGATCTGCCTCATCTTCAGGCGCTGGGGCTGGGACGGATTGCCCCGCTGAGTGGCGTTCCTCCCTGCCCCAACCCCCCGGCCGGGTGGGGGAAAATGGCAGAGACAGCAGCCGGGAAGGATACCACCGTCGGACATTGGGAAATTGCCGGCCTGGTAATGGGACAGCCTTTTGCCACCTTTCCCGATGGATTCCCTGACGAAATCATGCGGGCCTTCCAGAAGGCCACCGGTCTGGGATGGCTGGGCAATGAAGTGGCCAGCGGCACTGAAATTATCGCCCGGCTGGGTGAATCTCATCTGCGCACCGGCCTGCCGATTATTTACACCAGCGTCGATTCGGTTTTTCAGATTGCCGCCCACGAGGACATCATCCCCCCTGAGAAGCTTTACCAAATCTGCCGCGCTGCCCGCCGAATCCTTGATCCATACCATGTCGGGCGTGTCATCGCACGCCCCTTCGTCGGCCGCAGTTCAACTGATTTTCGCCGAACTCCCCGCCGCCACGACTTTTCGATGCCACCGCCTGAAAAAACCATACTTGATCGGTTGTACGCGCTTGATCTGCCGGTGACAGGCGTCGGAAAGATCGGAGACATCTTTTGCGGTCAGGGGCTCAGCGCTTCCCGCCCGAGCCGGGACAACCGCCATGGCATGGAGCTGACGCGAAAATCTTTGGCGGAAATCACGCGAGGGCTGGTGTTTACCAATCTAGTGGATTTCGACATGCTTTACGGGCATCGCCGCGATGTTGCGGGGTTCGCCGGAGCGCTGCAGGATTTCGACCGGTGGCTGCCGCAGCTCATGGAGGAGATGACGAGGCGCGATCTGCTGATCATTACGGCCGATCACGGCTGTGATCCCACCACCGAGGGGACCGATCACAGCCGTGAGTATGTGCCGTTGCTGGTGTGGGGGCCTGCGCTTCAAACAGGGTGTGACCTGGGTGTCCGCTCAACTTTTGCCGATGTCGCTGCCACGCTGGGCGATATTTTCGGCTGCGGCTCGCCTGCCGGAAAGAGCTTTCTCTCCGAGTTATCCCTGCAGTCTGCATAGCCTTCAGCGGGCTCCTAGATATCGAGTGATTTGGACAGCTCCACCATGCTTTTGTCGATGGGACGGATCTTTCCTGTCAGCACCTTTTCCAGGTCCGTCAGTTTCATCTTCGATGCCGATAACCCGATCATCTTTCCCGATTCTCCCTCAACCAGAGCCTGTACAGCACCCTGGCCGAATCGCGAGCCGAGAAGACGGTCGAAGCTTGACGGCGAGCCGCCGCGCTGATAATGCCCCAACACCATGATGCGCGATTCGAAGCCGATACCGTCCTTGATCTGATTTGAAATTTCCTGGGCTGTAGCAACCCCCTCGGCCACCAGAATAATTGAGTTGTCGCGTCCTTCACGGTAACGTTTGCGCAGGTTTTCACAGATTCTGCCGATATCGAAGGGGGTTTCCGGAATCAGGGCATGTTCGGCACCGCAGGCAATGGCTGCCACCAGCGTCAGGTATCCGCAATTGCGTCCCATGATTTCGACAATAAAGGCGCGATCATGGCTCGATGCGGTATCCTTGAGGCAGTCGATGGCGTAAACAATATTGTTCAGTGCCGTATCGACTCCCAGCGACATGGATGTATAGGGGATGTCGTTGTCGATCGAGGCAGGGATGCCGATAACCTTGATGCCGCGGCGATGGAGGCTGAGAGCGCCTCGCAGGGAGCCGTCACCGCCGACTACCACCAGCCCTTCAACTCCCATGCCCTTGAGGTTTTCCGCCGCAAGATTCTGTCCAGGCTCCTCCATCATCTCCCGGCAGCGCGCGCTTTGCAGAAAGGTGCCGCCGCGCTGCAGGATATTGCTGACCGAACGGGTGTTCATCATGGCGTAGTTCCGGTCAATAAGCCCTTTGTACCCTTTATTGATGCCGACGACTTCCAGTCCGGAGGAGAGAGCCGAGCGCACCACCGCGCGCACCGCGGCGTTCATTCCCGAACTGTCGCCGCCGCTGGTCAATACCGCAATACGTTTCACGAATTTTCTCCTTTGGTTAAAAGATATCAGGTGATTTCATGTTATTCACTGCAACTATGAGTTAACCATTGCGCTCTCCCTTTGTCAAAAGTCGAATTGAGGCCGCTTGACAGGCATGCGATGGCTGCTATTTTTGATAAACAGTTGTAATTTCTTATTTCTTTCAGCCAACGGGGGGAGCCTTGCTCCGCTGAAGAGGAGAACGAACTTGGATTCTCATTGGGTCCCCGATATTGTCCCCCTGATTCCGTTGCGGGAACAGGTGGCCTTTCCGCACATGGTTTCTTCCCTCTATGTCGAGGGCGATGACATGGGGGCCATTGAGCGGGCTCTGCAAGATCAGCGCATTCTGGCTCTATTCTACAACGAAAAGTCTTCCCGTTCTTCCGACCAGGGCCATCTGGCGACGATCGGCACATTGTGCCGCATCAACCAGGTTCAGCGATTCAACGAAGACAGCGCCAAAATAACCTTTGAGGGACTGGCCAGGGGGCGGCTGGGAACCTGCGTGCCGGACAGCCACTGCCTGATGGCGCGTGTGACGGTTCTGGAGGAGCCCGTTGATCAGGGGGTGGTGGCGCAAACGCTGGTTCAGAGTGTTTACTCCCTCCTGAAGGTTGCCCTGTCCCACGGACGTCCGCTGCCCGGCGATGTCATGAAGATGGTTGAGCGTATTGAAGAGCCCGGACGTCTGGCCGACCTGATCGCTGTTTACCTGGCGCTTGCGCCCGCGGTTCAGCAGCATATGCTTGAGATTCTCAATCCCGTGGAGCGGCTCAAGGAAGTTTACCTGATTCTTTCCGGTGAGATCCAGAAACAGCAGGTCCGCAGCGAAATCCAGGATGAGGTTTCCCGTAAGATCGGCAAGAATCAGAAAGAATATCTGCTGCGTGAGCAGATGAAGCAGATCCAGGAAGAGCTGGGCGATGACGACCCGCGTCAGAGCGAAATCGATGAGTTTCGCTCCCGCCTGGACCGCACGCAGATGCCGCCGGATGCCCTGCGGGTCGCCGAGCGGGAAATGGCGCGCTTTGAGCGTCTCCACCCCGCAAGCCCCGAGTACGGTGTCGCCCGAAATTACCTGGAGTCTCTTGTCGAACTGCCCTGGAATCGCTCCAGCGAAGATGTTCACGATATTCCTCTTGCCCAGACCATCCTTGACGAAGATCACTTCGATCTGAAGGAGGTCAAAGAGCGCATTCTTGAGTTTTTGGCCGTGCGTTCTCTGCGACCGCAGGGGAGTAAGGGGCCTATCCTGTGTTTTGTCGGGGCGCCCGGCGTGGGCAAGACCTCGCTGGGGCGCTCCATTGCCCGGGCGTTGGGGCGGCGCTTTATCCGTATTGCCCTCGGCGGCATGAAGGATGAAGCGGAGGTGCGTGGTCACCGCCGCACCTATATCGGTGCCATGCCCGGCCGGATCGTTCAGGAAATCAGCCGCGCCGGGGTGAATAACCCGGTGTTCATGCTTGATGAAATCGACAAGATCGGGCACGATTTCCGCGGGGATCCCTCATCGGCATTGCTCGAAGTTCTTGACCCGGAGCAGAATAACACTTTTCGCGATCATTATCTCGATGTACCCTTCGATCTGTCGCAGGTGATGTTCATCACAACCGCCAACACCCTGGACCCTATTCCCGCAGCCCTGCGTGACCGCCTTGAAATCGTACGCCTTTCAGGCTACGGGGATGAGGAGAAAGAGCAGATTGCCGTTCGTTACCTGATCCCCAAGCAGATCGAAGAAAACGGCTTGATGAACTTCCCTCCCGAGTTTCATCCCGAGGCGTTGCGGGCCATTATCCGGGATTATACGCGCGAGGCGGGAGTGAGGCATCTCGAACGACAGATCGCTGGAATCTGCCGCAAGCTGGCCAAGGAGATGACCCTGGGGCTCGAGCCGCAGCGCCAGGTGACAGTGGAGCGGGTCGGGGACCTGCTGGGTCCCTGTGCCTTTTTTTCCGAGATCGCTGAGGACGTGGATCGGGTTGGAGTGGCGACCGGTCTGGCGTGGACTGAGAGCGGCGGCGACATTATCTTCGTGGAAGTGACCCGCATGCCCGGCCGCAAGGAGTTGACTCTGACCGGGCGGCTTGGCGAGGTGATGCAGGAATCGGCCCGCGCTGCCCTGTCCTTTGTGCGGGCCAATGCCGAGCGTCTGGGGATTGACGGCGAGCTGTTCGAACACAGTGACTTTCACGTGCATGTACCGGCGGGCGCCGTCCCCAAAGACGGGCCTTCCGCCGGGATTACCCTGGCGGTGGCGCTGGTGTCCCTGCTGACCGGACGGCCCGTGCGGCGGCGGGTCGCTCTGACCGGCGAGTTGACCCTGAGCGGTCGCGTGCTGCCTGTCGGTGGGGTGAAAGAAAAAATACTTGCGGCGCGGCGTGCCGGCGTTGCCACAGCCCTGCTGCCGCGACGCAATCAAGCGCAGGTTGAAGCCCTGGACAAGGGGGTCGTTGGAGACCTCGAAATTCAATACATGGAAACAGCCGATGATGCCCTTGCGACGGCTTTACTTCCCGTTGAGCGGGTTCGCGGCTCTTTTACGCGTTTTTCCTGTGATTCCCATCCAGGTGTCCGGCCGTCCGTTTGAACTTTCTCTCCCAAGAATAAATTTCTGCAAGGAGTCTTTCTGTGTGTACCTCTGTGCGATTTATCGTCCTGCTGTGTTTTGTTCTAATCGGTCTGCCCTTTGCTTCGGCTCACGCGCAGACTCTGGCTGACAAAGTGATCGAACATGACCTGGATAACGGACTTAAACTGCTTATGGTTGAGCGCGATGCCACGCCCACCTTTACCGCTTACATGACCCTTGGTGTGGGAGCGGTGAACGAAACCAGTGAAAATCGCGGCGTGGCCCATCTGCTGGAGCACATGCTGTTCAAGGGAACCCGGACTCTCGGCACGGTTGATTATGAACAGGAGAAGCCGCTGCTGGAGCAGATCGAGCAGGTCGGGGCAAAGCTCGATGAGCTGCGGGCGCGGCGGGATGCTGATCCGGACGAGATTCAGAAACTGGAACAGCGTCTGGCCCGTTTGCAGCAGCAACACAAAAAATTCGTAGTCAAGGATGAATTCGCCCGCATCTACGCCGAAAACGGAGGCGTCGGCTACAATGCCTTTACCAGCAAGGATCTGACCTCCTACCTGATATCGCTGCCGTCAAATAAGCTTGAACTCTGGGCGGCGATCGAATCGGACCGAATGAAAAATGCCGTGCTGCGTGAATTCTATACTGAGCGCGAGGTGATCAAGGAGGAGCGCCGGCGCTCTTATGAAACCAGTCCGCGCGGGCTGCTTTATGAGAACCTGTTGGCGACCGCCTTTACGGTTCACCCCTACCGAAATCCCATCATCGGCTGGATGTCCGATATCGAGAATCTGACCCTTGAGGAAACGCGCTCGTTTCTAAAGCGCTACTATGCTCCCGCCAATACGGTGATCGCGCTGGTGGGGGATATCAATCCAGTGGAAACAATCGCGCTGGTCGAGCGTTATTTCGGCGATATCGATCCCGGCGTTCCCGTCATGCCGGTCACAGCTGTCGAGCCTCCTCAGAACGGTGAAAAAAGGCGTCATGTTCAGTTCGACGCAGAGCCGCAGCTTTCCATGGCCTTTCACAAGCCGACTCTGCCGAGCCGGGAGGATTACGTTTTTGACCTGATCGATCAGATATTGGGGCAGGGCCCCACATCGCGCCTTTATCGCAGCCTGGTGCTCGAGAAGCAGCTCGCTACCGCAGTTTCCACCTATGGCGCCCCCGGAGCGCGGTACCCCAACCTCTATGTCATCAATGCCACGCCCCGTCATCCGCATACCGTTGAAGAAGTCGAAGAGGCGATTATGACCGAGGTCGAGCGGCTGGCCCGCGAACCGGTGAGCGAAGCTGAACTCGAAAGGGCCCGCAACCGCCTGCGCACCGACCGGCTGCGTTTTCTGCGCGGCAACAATGGGTTGGCCCGCATGCTGACCTACTATCAGAGTGTGGCGGGAGACTGGCGCTACCTGGTCAATTACGACCGGAAGGTGGCGCAGCTCGACGCGGAGGACATTATGCAGGTGTCTAGGCAATGGCTCACGAAAGCCAATCGAACGGTTGTCACCCTGAGTGCTGAAGGAGAAAAGCAATGATTTTGCGCAAGCTTGCCTTTCTGCTGCTGGCTGCTGCAATGCTGGCATTCGGTTTGACGGGATGTTCTCTTTCAGCCCCTGAAGTGTCCCCGCGAAATCTGACTTTTGCGCCCCTCGAGTTCGATGTGCCGGAGATTGTACGGCAAAAGCGGGAGAACGGACTGCAACTCTATCTCAAGCCTGACCATGAGCTTCCCCTGGTGCGTATTTCGGCCATGCTGGGTGTCGGCGCCATTGTCGAGCCGCCGGAAAAGACCGGCCTGGCAGCAATCTATGCGTCGCTTCTGCGGCAGGGAGGCGCCGGCGATCTCGCTCCCGATGAAATGGATGAAACCCTTGAGCAGATGGCGGCCAACTTTTCCGCCAACGCCGACACCTACGCCGTGACTCTGGAGCTGTCACTGCGTGCCGAGGACCTGGAGCGCGGCCTGGAGATCCTTTCCCGGGTTCTGCGGCAGCCCCGCTTCGATTCCGAGAGGCTTGAAATCACTAAACGTCGGATGATGGAAGAGATCAGGCGCCGCAACGATGATCCTGCCCAGCTTTCGCGCCATATCCTGTACCGGGCCCTTTATGGTGAGCATCCCCTGGGGCTTCGCCCGGAGATGGAAACGGTCAACGCTGTCGAGCGCGCCGACCTGGTCGAACTCCACCGGGAATACAGTCATCCCAATAATCTTCAGATCGGCATCTCCGGAGATTTCGACCCACAGCAACTCGAAGGGCAGGTCGCTCGACATTTTGATAACTGGCCTGCCGGGTCAGTGGCGCACTTGCCGATTCCCCCCCTCGGCCAGACTCCTGCTCCCGCGACCTGGGTCGCACCCAAGGAACTGAGCCAGACCACGATCCTTCTGGGGGAAATCGGCCTGACAAAAGACAACCCCGATCAGTATGCCGTGCGGGTCATGAACTACCTGCTGGGCGGTGGCGGCTTCAATTCGCGTCTGATGCGCAAGATCCGTTCTGATCGCGGCCTGGCTTATTCCGTTTACTCCTACTATCAGGTGGGGCGCCGCCTGCCGGGCCCCTTTATCGCCGGCTGTGAAACGCGCCCTGACGCTGTTGAAAAAGTCATCGAACTGATGCAGCAGACCATGGAAGAGATGCGCAGTGACCCCGTTTCTCCGCAGGATCTCAAGCTGGCCAAGGAGAGCCTGATCAATTCTTTTGTCTTTACCTTTGAAGATCAGCACGACGTGGTGGCCATGACCATGCGTCTGGATTACTATGATTACCCGGCGGATTACCTCAGCGGATACCGGGACCGGATCGCCGCCGTCACCCGCGAGGACGTGATGCGGGTAGCGCGCCGCTATCTTGACCCTGAACGGCAGGCGTTAGTGCTGGTTGGCGATATCGATGCCGATGATCCCGCATTGAGGCATTTTCAGAAGCCGATCAGAGTATTCGACCAGCAATAGCACCTTCAATTGAGAGAACCGGGGGATGACAGACCTTTTCGAACTTTGTGCGGCCTTTTTGATCCAGTTGTTCATTCTGGTCGACCCGGTGGCCGGAGTGCCGGTTTTTCTATCCATTACGTCCGACAACACCGCGGAAGAACGGCGGCAGATGGCGCGACGCGGCTGCCTGGTGGCGTTCGGCACGGCGGTTTTTTTTCTGCTGACAGGCTCTGCCCTGACTGCCTATTTCGGCATTACGCCCCCGGCGGTGCGGATCTGCGGCGGCATTCTGCTTTTTTTCATCGGCCTGGATATGCTGCACGGCCGCACCCGCGGCACTGAAACCAGCGCCCGCGAGCGCCGCCTGGCGGAAGAAAAGGCGGATATCTCCATCACTCCGCTGGCGATCCCTCTTCTTGCCGGACCGGGGGCGATCGCGACCGTGCTGATCTTTGCAGAAAAGGCTGAAACTCTGCTGGAGTATGCTTTGTTACTGGCTTTGACTGCCCTGGTTTTTGGAGTCACCAATCTGTTTCTGCAGAAAGCCGAACGAATCATGCACCTGATCGGCCCCCTCGGAGCGACGATCCTCTCCCGTGTCATGGGGCTGGTGCTGACATTTCTTGCCGTGCAGTATGTGCTTGACGGACTCACCGCCCTGTGATGAGGCCCTGCATGTCGGCAGGCGCGTTGATCTGCGTTGAGATCCTGCGCTATTGTGACTGGCTCCGGCCGTCTGTATTGATTGAAATTGAAATCTTTTTTGTGGGAGGGAATTTATGCCCGTACCTGATTCGCCGCTGGATACCCTGCGGTCTGTCTTTGGTTTTCGAGAGTTCAAAAGTCGCCAGCGCGAGATTGTCGATGCGCTGCTCGCCGGGGAGGATGCTTTTGTCCTGATGCCCACCGGCGGCGGCAAGTCTCTGTGCTACCAGATTCCGGCTCTTCTTCGCAGGGGCACCGCGATTGTTGTTTCACCGCTCATTTCCCTGATGAAGGATCAGGTGGATGCCCTGCAGGCCAATGGCGTGCAGGCCGCCTATTACAATTCCTCACAGGGCGCCGAGGAGGCGCGCCGCGTTCTTGCGCGCCTGCATGCAGGTGAACTGCGCCTGCTCTACGTCGCTCCGGAGCGGTTGATGAGCGACGCCTTCCAGGACCGTCTGGGTGACCTGGATATTTCTCTGTTCGCTATCGACGAAGCGCACTGCGTCAGTCAATGGGGGCATGATTTCAGGCCGGAATATGTGCGGCTGGGCGAGCTGCGCAGCCGCTTTCCCCAGGTGCCCATGGTTGCCCTGACCGCAACAGCCGATCCGCAGACCCGCAACGATATAGCGCAGCGATTGAAGCTGGAACGGGCGCGTATCTTTGTGGCAGGCTTCGATCGTCCCAATATCCGTTACACGATCACCGAAAAAGCCAAACCTTTCCAGCAGTTAATGGTTTTTCTGGGGTCCAGGCATGATCAGGCGGGAATTGTCTATGCCCTGTCGCGCAAAAGAACCGAGCAGGTCGCCCAGCGCCTGCGGGAGCAGGGGATCGATGCAGCGCCCTATCACGCAGGGCTCGGTGAAGAGGAGCGGCGCCGGGTGCAGGAGGCTTTCCAGCGCGACGACCTGCGGGTGGTGGTGGCGACGGTCGCCTTCGGCATGGGGATTGATAAGCCCAATGTGCGTTTCGTGGTTCATTACGACCTGCCGAAAAATATTGAAAGCTATTACCAGGAAACCGGACGCGCCGGACGTGACGGTCTGCCCTCCGAGGCGCTGTTGCTGTTTGGACCTGGCGATGTGGCGCAGGCCCGCGCCCTGATCGAAAAGAATCAGAATCCGCATCAGAGACGCATCGAGTTGCACAAGCTCAATACTATGGTCGGCCTGTGCGAGGCTCAGGTCTGCCGCCGGCGGGTGCTGCTGGGCTACTTTGGCGATGAGTTGAATGAGGATTGTGGCAACTGCGACCTGTGCCTTGACCCCCCGGAGCGGTTCGATGCCACAGTCCCGGCGCAGAAGGCTCTTTCCTGCGTATTTCGAGTCGGTCAACGTTTCGGCGTCGGTCATGTCGTCGACGTGCTGCGTGGTGCCGATAATGAGCGCATCCGCCGTCTGGGGCATGAGCGCCTGTCGACGTACGGCATCGGTGCCGACCTCGGCGTCAATGAGTGGAACAGTCTTTTGCGCCATCTCGTTCACCTGGGGTATCTGACACAGGATGCGGCGCAATATTCCGTGCTCAAGCTGACGGAAAAAGCACGACCGATTTTACGGGGAGAAGAGAAGCTGGTGCTGCCACGCCCCCGCACCCGGGTACAGACGCCGCGCAAAGTCAAGCGCAAGGGGCGGGACGAGCTGAATTACGATATGGACTTGTTCGAAGCCCTGCGCCGCCTGCGCAAAGAGCTGGCTGACGCAGCCGCCGTGCCGCCTTTTGTGGTCTTCAGTGACGCCACCCTGGCGGAGATGGCGGCCTTCATCCCCAGGGACCGCGATGCACTGCTGAGCATCAACGGGGTGGGGCAGGCCAAGCTTGAGCGCTACGGGGAGGAGTTCCTGCGTGTTCTGCGAAATTATGAGCAGGGCGGGGACGCCGCCGAAGACACCAATATTCTTTTAGTGGAACACGAATGACGCAGCCCCCTCTGTCTCCCGATCCCGATTTTATGCTCGATCTGGTCCAAACCCGCATGCCGTTCGGGCGCTATGCGGGGCGCAGATTGATTGATCTGCCGGAGCCCTACCTGGTCTGGTTTGCAGGGCAGGGGTTTCCCGAAGGCCGCCTGGGGCGCATGCTCCAGTCCGTTTACGAGATCAAGGTCAACGGTCTGGAGCATCTGCTGGAGCCGCTGCGAAACGTAAAAAAAGAAGAGTCACCGGAATAAAAACACGTTATACTCTGAATGTAGGTTGCTGCTCAGAGAGCAGATTCTCTTTTGGGCGACAGTAAGCAGCAATCATATTTTCCCGCGGATGCGGGATCTATCGACCTGTGTGAAGTTTGACGATTTCGCAAAAACGCATCAACGTGGATGACTAAGCAAAAAGCGCCGAATGCAAGGAGCGCGATTGTCGAGCAATGGGGCGTACTGAGTTACGTCTACACAGCGAAAGCAATTGCAGCAACTGGTGAGTTTTTGCGACGCCATCAAGTGTGACGATTTGCCTTGGGGGAGAGACATGCGCCTTGCAGCAGAAGTGGCCCATCCGGCCGTGGAGAGTCTGGAAAAGTATCAGCAATTGCTCGATCAGGTCTCGCGCAACGGTGCGAGTGCAAATGAGAAAAGAAGCGCATCCGATTGTGCCCGCCCGGCTCATCTTCTGTGGGTCGAAGCCGTCGCCCTGGCCCTTGAATTGGAGCTATTGGATGAGGGCGAGGCGGAAAAAGTGCGTCGGCGTGCTGCCGAATACCGACCGGATGGGGTTTGCCCTTTGTTTTCGGATGGAGGGTGCCTTCTGGAGGAGGGACGTCCCCTCTCCTGTCGCCTGCGGGACCCCCGGACCCCTCCATCCTTGAACAGAACCCGCTTTGCGGCGGATCTGGCAGCCATCAACCGTCAGTTTGTCTCAGAGGTTTTTCATAGTCTGGCCCCGGAAACGAAGCAGTTGACCATTGCTGAATCCTTGTTGCTGGATGTTTAGACTTTTAAGAAATCCCGTCCGCAGTAAAGGGGTATTCGACGCTTATTATGGCGGATTTCAAACAGATACTTGAAAAAATCAGGAATTTTATACGCCATGATCTCTGGGATCCCGCTTTTTATCAGCAATCCCTTGGTCGGCGTGCCCTTGTAAAGCCGGGGCAGGTGGTGACCCTTGTGGTTCGCGATTTTTTTGCAGACCGTTGTCTCCTGCGTGCTTCGGCTCTGACCTACGCCTCGGTATTGGCCATTGTGCCCCTTCTGGCCCTGATGTTTGCTCTGCTGAAAGGTTTTGGCGTACAGAATCAACTGGAACCGCTTATCCTGGAGCATATTGCGGTCGGTTCAGACCAGATCGTTTCTCAGATTGTCGCCTATATCGACAACACCAATGTCGGACGCCTGGGGATGGTTGGTCTTGCAACGCTGCTGCTGACAGTGCTGACTCTGCTTTCAAATATCGAGAAAAGCTTTAATGCTGTGTGGGACGTGGAGGAAACCCGTTCTCTTTTCCGCCGTTTTGCCGATTACTTCTCAGTGGTGACCATCGGGCCTCTGCTGATCCTGGCAGCGATCTCCATGACCTCTTCCCTGCAGAGTACGGCCCTGGTGGAGGCCCTCAAGAATTACTCCTATGTCGGGGACCTGGTTCTTTTTCTGTTCAAAATACTGCCCTTTGTCGGGATGTGGATCGCTTTTACCGCCCTTTATATCTTCATGCCCAACACCCGGGTGCGGGTTTCAGCGGCCTTTATCGGTGGAGTTATCGGCGGCTCCCTCTGGCAGTTGGCCCAATTCGGCTATGTTCACTTTCAGGTCGGTGTCTCCAAATACAACGCTATTTACGGGACTATGGCCGCCCTGCCCATTTTCATGATCTGGATTTATCTCAGCTGGCTGATCGTACTCTTCGGGCTGGAGGTCAGCTATGCTCTGCAGAATCTGGGGGCATTACGGCAGCAGATCCGCGAAACCTCCTTCAACCAGGTCGGTCACGAAAAGGTTGCGCTGGGGGTGGTGCTGCTGACGGCGAAAATATTTCATCGCGGTGAAAAACCCTGGAGCCTGGAGCAGATTGTCTCATATCTGCAGTATCCCCCCCGTCTGGTGCGCAGCGAAGTGTTCCGCTTGAAGAATATGGGAATCCTCAATCAGGTCAGCGAGGATGGTGAGGGTGAGTTCGCCTATCAGTTGGGCCGTTCGCCGCAGACGTTGCCCCTGTGCGAACTGCTCCGAAGCCTGCGTCATGACGGTCCTGAAGTCACTGGAAGCAATGAAGCTGAAGAGCAGCAAATCGTGAGGGATCTTCAGGAGAGGCTGGAGGCAGCGGAGTGTGATGCCCTGGAGGGGTTGTCGTTGCAGGACCTGGCTGCCCGTCTTTCGCAGGAGGCTGACACCGGCAGTCGCGGAGATCAGGGGGCATAGGTTTTGAGTTCAAAGCGGCCGTTTTCATGGACTGCATAAGAATACTGAGTAATCCAGTCGCCAAGTCCCAGAAGCAGGCCCTGATCCAGATCTCGCCGGAAGGGTTGATGAAAATGCCCGGTTATGACGACATCGCACCCCCGGGCCAGGTGGTCACGGGCGAAATTCTCCAGCAACCCAACCGGCAGGCTGCGTTTGCTTTTGGCGGCGTTGCCTTTCTGGCTCATGCGACTGGCCCATAACGCAATACGCCAGGTCAGGTCCCCGGGCAGTAGCGCCAATGCCGCCTTGAGAGGGGCGCTGCGCAACAGCCCTCGCCACAGCAGGTATCCCCGATCCCGGTCGTTGATCAGATCGCCGTGACAGAGAAAAACCCGTTTGCCGTCGATCTGGACGCTTCCGCCATCCGGAAGGATCTGGCAATCCAGATTGTCTCTGAAAAAAGGGCCGAGATGAAAATCGTGATTCCCTTCGACGTAAACGATCTGCGTGCCATCGTGGTGCAGTGATCTGAGTTTTTCGAGTAGCGGTATGTAAGGGGTGAAAACCAGGTGGCGGTAGCCAACCCAGAATTCGAACAGGTCGCCGAGAATATAAAGGGTGCGCATCCGGCCGCGCTGGGATTCAAGAAACGCCAGCAGCCGCTGATAGTTCTCGGTGTCGGGGGAGAGCAGGTGGGCGTCAGCCAGGAAAATATCGCGCGTCATGGGGCGAATTTACCCGCCCCTTGCGCCAAAGTCAAGCAGGGGAGGTTGCGGTTTCCCCGCGATCCGTTAACCTGCATTTTATCCTACAAAAATCAGGGAGGTTCTTTTATGGGTGTTCAGGAAAAGATCGATCGTTTTCTCGAAGCTGAAGCTTTTGGTGTAGTGGGTGCTTCATCCAAACCCCATAAGTATGGATACAAAGTTCTGCGCTGCTATCAGCAGAACGACCGGCGGGCGATCCCGGTCAATCCGGTGGAGAAGGAGATTGCCGGTGTGCCTTGCGTTTCCGACGTTTCGCAACTGCCGCCGGAGGTCAAAAGCATCTCCGTCATCACACCCCCGCAGGTGACGGAAAAGGTTGTCGACAAGGCGCTGGAGGGGGGGCATATCCAGAACATCTGGATGCAGCCCGGTGCCGAGAGTGACGCCGCGGTGGAACGCGCTGAGAAGGCCGGGCTGAATGTGATCGCCGACGGCAGTTGTATTCTGGTTGTCCTCGGCTATCGTGGTCATTGAGCTGCGCTGTACTCACAGCCTTTGGAGGCTGATCCTCCAGTGGTGGACAAGCGTCGAGAGGATGGTTATCATGCGCTCACTTGTTAATGTTGACGCAATTTCCATCCCGTTGAGGACGCATTTGTGACAGAAGAATCCATCCCCGATGTGGCAACTCGCCTGAAAACCGGCTTAAGCGACGGATGGCGCACCAGCCTGAAGCTGATTAAATGGGTCGTGCCCATTTACCTGGTGGTCGATCTGCTGAAACAGACCCCCGTTCTTGATCAGATGGGGACCGTTTTTGCTCCTCTCATGACGACCTTCGGTCTTCCGGGAGAAACGGCCTTTGCCTTTGTCGCCGCTTTTACTCTCAATCTCTATGCGGCGATTGCCATTCTGGTCCCCCTTGAGTTGACCTCCTGGCAGATCACCCAGTGCGGCCTGATGATGGGGATCGCTCACAATCTTCTGGTCGAAGGGGGCGTTTTAAGCAGCACCGGCGCCCGCGGCGGCCTGCTGACCCTGTGCCGCCTGTTCATAGCTGCGTGCTGCGGCTGGCTGATGCATCTGGTTCGGGTTCTGGCGGCATGATGGACCTGTTTCTCGACAGTCTACTGGCTGCCCTCCAGCTGGGGCTGAAGCTTGTTCTCATTATCGTTCCGCTGGTCACGATTTTCGAGCTGCTGCGGTACCTGTCGTTTTTCCGGCGGGTGGGGCAGGGGGTCGAGCCGCTGATGAAGGGGATGGGCCTCTCGCGGAGCGCCGCCGCCCCTCTGTTTACCGGGATTTTCCTTGGAATCGCCTATGGGGCCGGCATTATCATTCGCGTTGCGCGCCAGAACAATCTTTCACGGCGGGAGGTTTTTCTGGTCGGCTTGTTTCTGGCGACCTGTCATGCCGTGATCGAGGATACCCTGATATTTGTGGTAATCGGCGGAAATTTCTGGGTCATGCTCGGGGTTCGCCTGGTGCTCGCCGTGTTTTTGACGGCGCTGCTGGCCTGGCTCTGGCCCCACCCTCAGACCGATCAGGCAGCCCCTGCAGGACACTCAGACGACAGGGTGGTGCCATGAAAATGATTCTGATCCTGTGTGGAGGGCTTTTTCTCCTGCTCGGTGGATATGTCTTCAAGGCGGGGTTGGAGGACTACCATTCCGAAAGCGCGCGTATGGCCCGCCAGATCGGCGGCCGGCTCAATATCTCGCGACCGTTCTGGAATCAGCCGGGCGTGCGGGAAATGGCCATCGGCAGTTCGTCTATGGTGGCCGGGGCTGTGCTGCTGATTTTTGTTGGCGGCGCGGGGCCGCGGTCCGGGTCCTGATCAGGCGCGGCACTGGCTTTTGGCGTGAATTCACGCAATCTGGTATGATTGCCGATAAACTTTCTTCGCATTCCATAAGAGAGATTACAACCCGGTGTCAGTGTTGATGCCGGAACGACCATAACAACAGTTTTACGCCGTCGAGAAATGGACGTGCGATCCGGAGCATGCATGAACGAAGAATTTGACGATCTTGAAGATTTTTTTGACCAGGAAGGTTTCGATGACCGTCTGGAGCTGGCTCAGATTTCACTGGATCAGGGGGATAGCGAAGAAGCCCTTGAATTGGTCGAGGAGTTTCTTGAGGATCACCCTTTCGATGTCGAGGCATTGAATATCTGCGCCGTTGCCGCGACCCATCTGCAGGATGAGGTCAAGGCCATGGCGATTTATCGCAAAGCTCTGCGCCTCGATCCGAAAAACGGCGCCATCCATCACAATTACGGCGTGTTGCTCGACCGTCTCGGGCACCATCGTGAGGCGTTGGAGCATCTGCGCAAGGCATTGAGCTATCAGCCTGACTTCCCCGAAGCCTATGTCAACCTTGGCAATGTTCTCGATGAACTCGGGGAGACGCCGGAAGCGCTTAAAATGTATGACGAAGCCCTGAAGCGCAGGCCTGATTCAGCAGATGCGTATTTCAACAAGGGCCATGCCCTCAATCGCATGGGACGCTACGCAGAGGCCGAGGAATGTTTCCGGGCCGCTTTGGAAATGGAGCCCAATGACCCGGCCTGCCTCAATGGCCGAGCTTTTTCTCTGGCCGGGCTTGGGCGTGATGAGGAGGCGGTGGCCTGTTACAACCGGGCCCTCGCGCGCGAGCGCAGCAATGTCAATTATTTTTTCAACCGTGGATTATCCTTGGTGCGTCTGGAGCGTTTTGAAGAGGCCCTCTCCGATTTTGAGGCAGCTCTGGAAACAGAACCTTCCTTTTTTGAAGCTCTTCTCGAAAAGGGTAATGTCCTAATGGAAATGCAGCGTTTTGATGAGGCCCGCGAAATACTCGAAGAGGCGGCACAGCGCGAACCTCTCAGTGCTGAACCTCCCTTTTACCTGGGGCTTCTGCTTGAGCGCCAGGGCAACCGCGAAGCAGCCCTCGGCGCTCTTGAGGAAAGTCTGCGGCTTGATCCTGATTCAATTCATGCCCTCAACAACAAAGGCAGCGTTCTGATGGATCTCGGCCGTCTTGATGAAGCGATGATCTGTTTTGATGCCATTCTCGAGCGCACCGATGTTTATCCTCTGGCACACTATAATCGCGCCTGTATTTTTGCCCGGAAAGGACGGACGGCTGATGCGGTTCGCGCTCTGTCCCAAGCCTCGCGCCTGGAGCCCCATTTTCTGAGAGATGCGCGGGTCGATACCGATTTCGACCCCATTCGTGAGAAGCCGTCATTCAAGAAACTGGTGTGCGACCATTCCGGTGAGCCCACAGGACAGCTGACGTCATGACCCCCCCCGACGCTCTCGAATTCCGCCTCAAAGGGATGAGTTGTGCCAATTGCGCCCGAACGATTGAAAAGGGTGTGGCGAGAATGGACGGTGTGCGCACTGCAACCGTCAATTTTGCGGCGGAGAAACTGCGTGTCGAGGGCGACCCCCAGAAAGTGACTGCGGAAAATATTGTTTCGAAGGTGACTGACCTCGGTTATGAGGCTGAACAGGTCGGTTCGCCGGAACAGACCGGGCGCCTGCGTTTCGGGGTGCGTGGTATGCACTGCGCTTCATGTGCAGCGACCATTGAAAAAAAACTGCTGGGACTTCAAGGGGTGTCCGAGGCACGGGTCAATGCCGCCGACGAAAGCGCGCTGGTGGATTTTGAACCCGCCCTCCTGGGGCGCGACGAAATTTTCAATGCGGTGGAGGAGGCCGGTTACACCCCGGTTGAAAAGGACCAGGAGGGTGAACACGACCAGGAATCGCGGCGGGAACTGGGCTGGCTGATTTTCGCGGCCGTCCTGACGGCTCCGATCATGCCGCTGATGTGGTGGATGCCCTTGGGGGCCTCTACCTCCTGGGTCAATGGACTGCTGGCAACCGTCGTTCAGTTTTCCGCCGGCCTGACCTTTTATCGCGGCGCCTGGAATTCTCTAAAGAATCGTTCGGCCAACATGGATGTCCTGGTTGCAATGGGCATCACCGCCGCCTATGGCTACTCGGTCCTGGCCCTGTTTGGCGCGTTGGGGGCTCAGGCACCGGTGTTCTTTGAAACCAGCGCCATGCTGATCACTTTCATCCGCTTCGGCAAATGGCTTGAAGCGCGCGCCAAGGGGAAGGCGGGGCAGGCGCTGAGAGAGCTGCTGCACCTGCAGGCCGACCGCGCCGTGTTGTGGGAAGATGGACAGGAGCGGGAAGTGGCCGCCAGCCGGGTAAAGCCCGGGGATGTCGTGCTGGTGCGCGCCGGTGAAAAGATTCCGGTGGACGGTGAGGTGATTGAGGGCGAGGCGGCCGTGGATGAGTCGATGCTGACCGGCGAATCCCTGCCGGTGGACAAAACCAACGGCGATGAAGTCTCCGGCGCTACGATCAACAGCAGCGGGCGTTTGCTGGTGCGGGCCACCCGTGTCGGGAGTGAAACCGTTCTTTCGCAGATCGTGCGTCTGGTTGAGGAGGCGCAGGCCGACAAGGCTCCGATACAGCGCCTGGCCGATGCCGTCTCAAATATTTTTGTGCCGGCCGTCATTCTCATCTCCCTGGTCACCTTTCTGGTCTGGACGCTGGTGGTCGGGGCGTCCTTTCTGTTTGCTTTCAAGATGGCCATCGCTGTTCTGGTCATCGCCTGCCCCTGCGCCCTGGGGCTGGCGACGCCGACGGCCATCCTGGTAGGCAGCTCTGTCGGTCTTGGAGCCGGCATCCTGTTCAAGCGTGCTTCGGTGCTTGAAAATGTGGCGCGCCTCAACCTTCTGCTGCTCGATAAAACGGGAACTCTCACTCTGGGCCGATTTTCCGTTCAGCGGGTCCTGACGGCTCCCGGAGTTGATGAAAACGAGTTGCTGACCCTCGCCGGCGCTCTTGAGGCGGCCAGCAACCACCCCCTGGCGCGGGCCGTTGTTTCGCATGCGCGGTCCCTCGAACTGGAGTTCCCGCAAGTCGAGGATATACAGGAAAAAGGGGGGCACGGAGTGATCGGCCGCATCGAGGGGAAATCCGTGCTGGCCGGCAATCAGCGGCTGATGGAGCAGGAAAATATCTCCATAGATGCTCTTGATGCCGCTGGAGAAGAACAGAGCAAAGCCGGGAACTCGCTGGTTTACATCGCCTCGGATGGTAAGCTCCTGGGGGCCGTTGCGTTGGCGGATACGCCCAGGGAGGGGGCCGCTGAAGCCATAGATAATTTGCGAACCCTTGGCCTTGAAACCATTATGGTGACCGGAGATCGCGAGGTGGTGGCGAGACAGGTGGCCGCTGATCTTGGCATTGACGGCGTCGAGGCTGAAGTGCTGCCCCAGGACAAGCAGGACGTTGTGCGCTGTTATCAGCAGCAGGGGCGGCTGGTCGGCATGGTCGGAGACGGGATCAATGATGCCCCCGCGCTGGCTCAGGCCGACATCGGCGTAGCCATCGGCGGCGGGACGGATGTGGCGCAGGAAACAGGTGACATCATCCTGGTCAAGGGAAATGTCACCGATGTGGTCCGCGCCATCCGACTGGGGCGCGCGACACTCTCGAAAATCCGGCAGAATCTGTTCTGGGCTTTTTTCTACAACGTCATTGGAATCCCGGTGGCTGCCGGGGTGTTCTACCCGGCGTTCGGGGTTGTTCTTCAGCCGGAGTATGCCGGGTTGGCCATGGCTTTTTCCAGTGTTACCGTTGTGACCAACAGCCTGCTGCTCAAGCGGCGGGCGATCGATTTGTAGGAGCGTGTCCATGGCGGTACGGAAACTTATGATCGGAGTGATTGGCGCCGGTGAGGCTTCTGAGCAGGGCCGGCAGTGGGCCTATGAAATCGGGCGTTTGATCGCCTGGCGCGATGCGATCCTGGTGTGCGGCGGAATGGGGGGCGTGATGGAGGAGGCCTGTCGCGGCTGTATCGAAGCCGGCGGTCAGACGATGGGCATTCTGCCCGGTGATCAGGTTGAGCAGGGCAACCCGTGGGTCAGCCTCCCGGTGGTGACCGATCTGGGCCACGCCCGCAATGTCATTATTGCCCATACCGCCCGCGCCCTGGTGGCGGTGGAGGGTGAATACGGTACCCTCTCCGAGATCGCCATCGCATTGAAGCTCGGGCGACCGGTGACCGCTCTGGGGGGCTGGCGCGATATCCCCGGCGTGATGCCCGCCGTTACGCCGCGCGGCGCCATAAGCTGGCTCTTCGACAGTCTCGGCCAAAAAAATTCCTGAGTTTCAGATGTGCCCTGGTTCCTGTGTTTATACAATTTTCAAGGAGACTTCTGTTCATGGCCCTTGACCTGTCACGCTCCCGTGAATTTTCTGACCAGTTCATCAATTGGGCCCAGGGAAAAGGGCGGGTGCTGATTGTTACCCATGATAACCCGGACCCTGATTCTCTGGCCTCCGCAACCGCGCTGCGGCATCTGCTTCTGGTCAAGAACGGTCAGGACGCGGTCATTACCTTCGGCGGTATGATCGGTCGCGGGGAAAACCGCCAGATGGTCAAGCAGCTTGAAATCAAGAGTTCCCCAATCCATTCCCTCGATCTCAATCACTTCAATGTGGTCTGCATGGTCGATACTCAGCCCGGAACCGGCAACAACTCCTGGCCTGAGGATCAGACGGTTCATCTGGTTATCGATCATCATCCGGCCCGTGATAATAGCCATTCCTGCCGTTGGGTCGATATCCGTGAGGATTACGGTGCCTCAGCGACCATCCTGCATGAATATCTGCTGGCCCAGAAAATTTCCATGAGCACGAAGCTGGCGACGGCGCTGTTTTATGCCATCAAGTCTGAGACTCAGGATCTGGGGCGCGAGTGGTGCCGGGCCGATCGTGAGAGCTATCTGCAGTTGATTCCGCTGGTCAACAACCGGATTCTGTTCAACATCGTTCAATCCAAGGTTCCTCTGGAATATTTTCGCGTATTCAATAAAGCCATCAGCAATGCACGTATATTCGAAGGTGTTCTGGTGTTCAATCTGTTTGAAATCGACCACCCCGAAATTGTTGCCGAAATGGCCGATTTTCTGATGCGTGCCGAAGAGATTGACGTGGTGCTGGGGCTGGGAATTTACGAAAACAGCGGAGTTCTCTCCTTTCGCACCCAGTCTCAGGAGATCAACGCCGGGGAAGTCATGCGTCATGTTGTCGAAGACTTTGGGACCGCCGGCGGTCACGGCATGATCGCGGGGGGGCAGGTGCCGAATCTGCCCGCCGACCCGGATGCCCTGAGGGATCTGGAGGAACGCTTGACGCAACGGCTCCTGGATCGTTTGAAGCGTTCTCCCAACCATTGTGAATCGCTGGTTGGATTTCAATCCATCTCCAAGCCTAGAAACGGTTGAGTTCTTGCGACGTGCCGGGCGCAAATTGACACCCTTCCGGACCTTGATGTATAAGATTGTGCTTTGGTCTGCAAATGTCCCCCCTTCCCACAGGGAAAAGCGTGCATTCCCGCTGCAGATCAGGTGAAGGAGAGGTGTATGCGGTATGTCCAACTGATCCTGTTGCTTTTCTTTGCTGCTCTGACCAGCTCTGTAGTGCAGGCCGACGTAGAGCTGGCGCCTGAGGGGCAGCCCCCCAAGGTCATTAAAGAGGTCTACTGGCAGGATCAGACCTTTTTCGTGGCCATTGAGGATGTTCTGGCGGCGGTGGGCCGCAGCGGCGAATGGGACAGTGTCGAGCATGTCTATCGCTTCGAAAGCCCACGCGGCAGCGTTGTCATTGCCCCGGGCAGCCAGTTTGTGAGGGTTGCGGGAAGCTTTCGCCCCCTGAGCCGCAAGCCGCGGTTTATCGACAGTCGCCTGCGGGTTCCCGAAGAGTTTGTCACCCGTCATCTGCCCGACCTGATCCGCACTCCGATCTATTATCGCAATCTGACTTCGCGGGAGGATGTTGAAGAGGACGAGCCCGGAACTCTAGACCGGCTGTTCGCCATGCTGCTGCGCCGGGAGGCGTCCTCCTCCAACTCGGCCAGGCTTCGGGCCCTTGCTCTCGACCCGGGGCATGGCGGCTTTGATACCGGAACCATCGGTCTTGATGGGATCCAGGAAAAGGAGGTGGCTCTTGCCACCGCCCGGCAGCTGGCAAAAATTACTAAAATGCGGTTGGGGGTTCCAGTTTATCTCAGCCGTGATGGCGATTATGCGGTCACTCCCGCTCAGCGGCTGGAACCTGCTCTGAAGGAAGATGTCGATGCCCTGCTTATCCTGCATGCCCAGGCGTCCTGGGATGAGTCTGCCGATGGAGTCGCCCTGATTGTGCGACCGCAGGAAGAATTCGAGGGTGAACGCATTGATGCAGAGCGGGGAGACAGCATGCGGCTGGCCCGTTATCTGCGGCAGAGCCTGGAAACTGCGGGGATCGACACAAGCGGCATTTATCAGGCCGCGTTGCCTGCTCTCGGACGCGGCAACCTTCCTACGGTCCTGGTTGAGCTGGGATATCTTACCAATCCAGAGGATCATGCGCGGCTGGTGACGGATGCCGGGCGCGAGACTATTGCTCAGGCGCTTTATGACGGCCTGCAGAACTTTATTCGAAAAACCGAGGAGGCAGCACCCTGATGTTGAATGTTGAACGTTCTTACGACCGCACCCCCGACCAATTGCGTCCCGTTATTTTCGAGCGGGGGTTTACCCGTTATGCCGAGGGCTCCGTTCTTGTTTCCTTCGGCGAGACCCGTGTTCTATGTAACGCCTCCGTTGAAGAAAATGTGCCCCCGTTCATGCGTGGCGAAGGGCGCGGCTGGGTGACAGCCGAATACAGCATGCTGCCGCGCGCCACGCAGACGCGCAGCCCGCGGGAGGCGGCACGGGGTAAGATCGGTGGGCGGACTCACGAAATCCAACGGTTGATCGGCCGCTCTCTGCGTGCGGTGGTTGATCTGGAGGGACTGGGCGAGCGGACCATCAAGATCGACTGCGATGTATTGCAGGCCGACGGCGGAACCCGGACCGCTTCCATCACCGGCGCCTATGTCGCCTTGTATGATGCTTTGTCCGGATTGCGCGAGAAGGGCCTGATCGAGCGCATGCCCATTATTGAAAGCGTTGCGGCCGTCAGTGTCGGGGTGGTGGGGGGTGTTGCACTGCTCGACCTCGATTACCAGGAGGATTTTCAGGCCCAGGTCGATATGAACTTTGTGATTACCAGTTCCGGACGTTTTGTCGAAGTGCAGGGAACTGCGGAAGAGGAACCCTTTACGGCAGAGGAGCTGGATGCTCTACGGGATCTGGCGATGAAGGGCTGTGCAGATCTGACCCGGCTGCAGCAGCAGACACTGGAGGCATAATCCATGACTTCGACGCTGGTGGTTGCCACCCGAAATACCGGAAAGCTCGGTGAAATCAGACACCTCTTGTCCGATGTCGGGATTGAGGTCGTGGGGCTCGACACCTTTGAAAACATCGGGGAAATTGTCGAGGATGGCGACAGTTTCGCCGCCAATGCGCAAAAAAAAGCCCAGGTCGTTGCCCAGGCGACCGGACAGCCTGCCCTGGCGGATGATTCAGGGCTGGAAGTCGAAGCCCTGGGCGGGGAGCCTGGAGTCTTTTCGGCACGTTTTGCCGGGGCTGATGCCACTGATGCCGATAACAACAGCAGGTTGTTGGAGAAGTTAAAGACCGTCGCTGCGCCGCGCAAGGCGGCATTTCACTGCGTTATGGCCTATTGCCTCCCCTCGGGGGAGTGTACCCTGTTTGAGGGCAGACTTGACGGTTTGATACTCGCGCAGGAGCGTGGTGCGGGCGGTTTCGGCTATGATCCCCTCTTTCTGGTTCCGGAATACGGCAAAACACTTGCTGAGCTTTGCATGGAAACGAAAAACCGTATCAGCCATCGCGGCCAGGCCTTAAGAAAGGTCGTTGAGTTTCTGCGAAAATAGGCGGGCCGACAAATGAAATTTTTTGTTCCTTGAAGTTTTTCTTTCTTTGGTTTTATTGTTGAAGTACTGTAAATTTGTGGAATAATTGTGATCATCGTGAATAATGGGGCAATCGATTGGTTCTTTTGCCGCTTATGGGCACTTAATTCTGCCCCGATAACACACAAAGGAGGATTTTATGCGCAAAATTACAACCCTGGTTGTCGCAGGCGTATTTGCTGCGGGAATGGCCGGCTGTTCGCCCTATCTGGCGATCGAGCCCGATGATGAAAACCTGATGAAGGAAGCGATTGCCGCTGCGCGTGAAGCGAAGGCCGCCAATGAGTCGGCACAGGATGCCGCTTCACGTGCCGAAGCCGCTGCCAAGCAGGCCGAGCAGTCGGCACAGAGTGCCGAGCGGGCCGCCCGTGCAGCATCGGGCAGCGCATCCGAGGCCAAGAGTGCTGCGGACAAGGCGACAAAAGCTTTTGAAATGACCTTGCAGAAATAGCTGACAATCCGTCTGATCTGAAATAAAAAGCCCCGGAAACGGGGCTTTTTAAGTCTGTCATACCTTGCGGGGTGAAAATATGGGCGTGGTGAAGCATGAGGGTGCGCCGGTTCTGGTGACCGGTGCAACAGGTTATATCGGTGGTCGATTGGTACCGCGTCTGCTCGAAAAAGGCCACCATGTGCGGGTTGCTGTCCGCACTCCTTCAAAGCTGCATGGGCGGTCCTGGTCGAGGGACAAGCGCCTCGAGGTGGTCCAGGCCGATGTCTTCGACCTGGAGTCTATGCGGAAGGCCGTTCAGGGATGTCGTGCCGCCTATTATCTGGTGCATTCCATGAATCCTCAGGCCAAAGACTTTGCCCAGGCTGACCGTATCGCTGCGGACAACATGGCGAAAGCGGCCGCCGAGGCAGATCTGCAGCAGATTATCTATCTCAGCGGCCTGGGAGATGAGGATTCCGATCTGAGCCGTCACCTTCGCTCTCGCGCCGAGGTGGCCCGGGTGCTGCGCGAGGGATCTGTTCCGGTAACTGTTCTGCGCGCTGCAATGATCATCGGTTCCGGCAGCGCCTCGTTTGAGATCCTGCGCTACCTGGTGGATCGCCTGCCTGTCATGGTCACACCCCGCTGGGTGAATACGCCCTGTCAGCCCATTGCCGTTCGCAATGTCCTCAATTATCTGATCGGTTGCTTGGACATCTCTGAGGCACGCGGCGAGACTTTCGATATCGGTCAGCCCGAAATTGTGACCTACCGGCGCCTGATGGAGATCTACGCCGAAGAGGCCGGTCTGCGTCGCCGCTGGGTGATTCCCGTCCCGGTGCTGACGCCTCGCCTGAGCTCCTACTGGATTCACCTGGTCACTCCGGTACCGGCGTCCATCGCCCGGCCTCTGGCGGAAGGGCTGCGCAACGAAGTGGTGTGCCGGGATCACCGCATTCGTGAGCTGATCCCGCAGGAGTTGCTTGACTGCCGCACCGCCATCCGTCTGGCCCTGGAGAATTCGCAACGACGGATGGAGAGCCGCTGGACGGACGCGGGGCAGACCCCGCCTGTGGAGTGGGCATTGGAGCATGATCCGCAGTGGGCCGGGGGGACTGTGTTCGAGGATCAGCGCCGAATCTCGATTCAAGCCTCGCCTGAGCAGGTGTATCGGGCAACGCTCCATTCGCAAGCTTCGAGTGGATGGTTGTGGCGCTTGCGCGGGGTTGCAGACCGCCTGGTTGGCGGCATCGGATCAGGGCGCGGCGGTCCGACTGCTGATGAAGTGCGCCCCGGTGATGCGATTGACTTCTGGCGGATCGTCGATGCAGAGCCGCCATCCCGGCTTTTTCTGCTGGCCGAGATGAAACTGCCCGGCGCGGCAACGCTGGAATACGCTGTTCGTGATGCGGGACAGGGGGAAACGGAAGTGCGGCAGATTCTGCGCTTTATGCCGCGCGGGTTGGCAGGTATTCTCTACTGGTACCTGGTGGCGCCTTTTCACGGAGCCGCTTTTGGCGGTAAGCTCAGGGCCATTGCAGAGCAGGCTCAAAAAAATGCGGTTCAGGGTGATGGTGCATCATGAAACTGCATCGCCTGCGTTATGTCCAGTCCTTTCCTGTCGATCTCGAAACCTGCTGGCGGTTTTTCTCCGATCCGGCAAACCTGAGCGAGATCACGCCGCCGTGGCTCAATTTCCAGGTGACCAGCGAACTGCCCGAGCACATGCATGCCGGCATGATGATAAGCTATCGGATTCGGCCTGTCCTGGGGATTCCGATCGAATGGGTCACTGAGATTACCCACGCCGATGAGCCCCGCTTTTTCGTCGATGAGCAGCGCTTCGGCCCTTACCGCTTCTGGCATCATCAGCATCTTTTCCGCGCGGTTGATCAGGGGGTGGAAATGCAGGATGTCGTGCATTATGCCCTGCCGTTGGGAAGGCTGGCCGAGCCCATTCGTCGCACACTGGTTGCGCCCAAACTGCGGGAAATATTTTCCTACCGGCGCGAGTTCCTAGCGCGGCGCTTTGGCGTCTGCGATTTCCCTGGCGACTGAGACCTCTGCAGGCAGGCCGTCGGCACGTCTTAGTGCCTCCTGCACCGCGCCGCGATCAATGGCCTGCTCGATCCCGGCCGTTTCGGCCTGCTCCAAGACCATACGAAAAGCCGCTTCTTTCTCCAGGCCTTCAAGAGAGTGAATCTCCAGGTAGAGGTGATCGCCTTTGACGCCGAGTTTGATCGGATTGTTGATAATTCTGACCGGAAGGCCGACGGTCACCCGGTGATAGAGATCTTTGATGTCGCGCGGATAGAGTCGGATGCAGCCGCTGCTGATGCGCCGTCCGACGCCATGTGGCTTGTTGGTGCCATGGATGCCCAGGTTGTGGTCGGAGAGGCCGATCCAGTGGCTCCCCAGGGGGTTGTCGTTGCCGGGAGCGACGACGGGCGGCAGTTCGGGCATTTCGGCACGGATGGAAGGGGGAGGGGTCCAGGAAGGACTTTCGGCACGATTGGCGACCCGGTAGGTGCCCAGAGGGGTGTCGCGCCCCTCTCGTCCGATGCCAATAGGGTAGATCCGGACATATTTCCGCCCCTCCTGCTCCCATATCAGGTAGAGACGCAATTCGGCCAGATTGATGGTGATCCCCGGTTCAAGGGGCTGTGGTATGATTGCTGCGGTGGGTAATGTGATGCGCTGGCCGGCAGAAGGCATCCATGGATCGATTTCGGGATTGGCGCGCACCAGGTTGGTGTAACCGATACCGGCGCGATAGGCGAGATGAACCAGGTTTTCGCCCTTGCCGAGAATGTAATCGCGATTGGAGCCGATGAGGGGCGGGGTCTTATCTTCAAGTCGGGCCTCTTCCATCAATCGAGGCTGCCAGGCCCGGGCCTCCATTGTCGACAGAAGAACTGAACCGCCCACACTCCACAATAAAAACAAGGCACTTTTAAATACAAAAGACATCAACCTTTTTTGCAGTGGCCTCCCCCGTTTGCAGGGACGTGAAGAAGGGGCTGTACAATCTTTACAGGATGAAAGCATGGAAATTCCTCTTTTAGGCGATATCTCGGTTATTTTCGGTCTGGCCGTGGCGGTTCTGTTTGTCTGCCATCTTCTGCGTATCCCCTCCATCGTCGGGTTTCTGCTGACCGGGGTGGTAGCCGGTCCCCACGGCCTGGGACTGATCAAGGCGGTTCATGAGGTTGAACTTCTTGCCGAAATCGGAGTGGTGATGCTTCTGTTCACCATCGGTATAGAGTTTTCCCTCAAAAACCTGCTGCGCGTCAAGAAGGCCGTGATGGTCGCCGGGTCATTGCAGGTTTTTGTGACCCTGTTGATCGTTTATTTTATCGAGGTCGGCCTCGGAGCGGATCGAGGCACGGCCATCTTTCTTGGTTTTCTGATGGCTCTGAGCAGCACCGCGATTGTGCTCAAGCTGCTGCAGGAACGTGCCGAAATCGATACCCCCCACGGCCGCACTACGCTGGCGATTCTAATCTTTCAGGATATTATCGTCGTGCCCATGATGCTGATCACCCCCATGCTGGCGGGAGGGACCGGCGACCTCGGCGAGTCGTTGATGCTTCTGGCGGCCAAAGGACTGGGCGTGGTCGTGCTGGTGTTTCTCTGTGCACGATATGTGGTGCCGGTCCTGCTTTTTCAGGTGGCCCGCACCCGCAGCCGCGAGCTGTTTCTGCTCACTATCGTCATCATCTGCCTGGCGACTGCCTGGTTGACTTCCAGTATCGGCCTGTCCTTTGCCCTGGGAGCTTTTCTGGCCGGCCTGATCATCAGCGAATCCGAATACAGCCATCATGCCTTGAGCAATATTCTGCCCTTTCGCGATATTTTTACCAGCCTTTTTTTCGTTTCCATCGGTATGCTCTTCGATATCAAGTTCCTGCTGGCGCAACCGGGGACCGTTTTCCTGATTGCCCTGGGAATCCTGACGCTGAAGGCGATTCTGGCTGGAGTGGCAACGGTGCCTTTGGGGTTTCCGTTGCGCACGGTTCTGCTGGTTGGCCTGGGACTGAGCCAGGTGGGGGAGTTTTCCTTTATCCTGAGCAAAACCGGGGTGGATCACGGTCTGCTGAGCGGCCAGACCTACCAGATGTTTCTAGCCGTTGCGGTTGTGACCATGGCTGCCACACCCTTCGTGATTGCCGGCGCCCCGCGTTTTGCTACTCTGGTTGAGGGGCTGCGGGGAGGCCCAAAGGGCAAAGCGCGCAGGCAGGAAGCGCGCAGCCATCCTTGTATGCTGGGGGCCTTCAACGATCATATCATCATTATCGGGTATGGCCTCAATGGGCGCAACGTGGCGCGGGCTGCCCGTGCCGCCGGGATCGACTACGCCATTCTGGAGATGAATCCGGAGACGGTGCGTGAGGAGCGCGCCAAGGGGGAGCCGATTTTCTTTGGTGATGCGGTGCGCGAGGAAGTTCTTGAACAGCTTGGCATTTATTGCGCCCGCGTGGTGATTATCGCCATCTCGGACCCGGTCGCCACGCGCCAGGTTGTATCGGTGGTTCGGGAGGAGAACCCCAAGGTTCACATTATCGCAAGGACCCGCTATTCCACAGAGATGAAACCCCTTTACGAGCTGGGGGCCAATGAAGTTATCCCCGAAGAGTTTGAAACTTCAGTCGAGATTTTTACGCGCATTCTCGAAAAATATCTGGTGCCGCGTGAAGAGATCGAAAAATTTGTGGCCGAAGTGCGGGCAGACGGCTACCAGATGCTGCGCAGCCTTTCCCTTGAGCATGGTGCCGTGGATCAGCTTGATCTGCAGTTGCCCGGCATGGAGATCAGTTCTCTGCGGGTTTCTGCGCATTCGCCACTGATTGGAAAGACTCTTGTTGAAACCGAGCTGCGCCAGAATTACGGGGTGACGGTGCTGGCGGTGCAGAATAAATCGGGCATCGTTTCAAATCCGGAGGCTGATATTCAGATCCACGCCAATGACCTTCTGCTGGTGATCGGCAGGCCCGAGCAGATTGCAGCGGTAGCTTCCCTGACCAAGGGCAAGGCGGGCGCTGCGACTTCTCCAGAGAACTGACGGGCCAGGCTTGCCCGTTTTTTTGCCGAAAAGGCAATGCTATTCCTGCATGCAGCGGGTCAAGTGCAGTTTGTCACTGCTGCCGACGGCGATCAGGATGTCGCCGGCCTGAAGTTTTTCCCCCGGCGGAGGAGAGACGATCCTCTCTGCTCCCCGCTGAATGCCGATAATGGTAATCCCGCAACGTTCCCGCAGCGAAAGATCGTCCAAGGTGCGCCCGACCCACAGAGAGGAGGATTGCAGAGCAATCTCTTCAAGGCGAAATTGGCTGTCGGTCGGGCGTGCTCTGACCTCCTCCCTTTCCTCGAGCCGTGCAGCGGCTTTTTGCAGACCTTCCTGCGAGCCCAGCAGGACGAGCCGATCCGTGGCCATGAGCAGAAAGTCCGGAGCCGGGTCGAAGTGACTCTGCCCCGCGCGGTCAACGGCAATGATGCTGACTCCGGTACGCGCCCTTAAGTCCAGGTCGCGGATTTTTTTGCCGATGGCATGGGATCCCGGCTTCAAACGTACTTCGGAAAGAGTCACAGGCCAGGGAATGCCTGCAGAGATCGTTTCCGCTGACGTGGTCAGATAGTCCACCGCCTGCTCGGCGGCATCGGTAAAGGGCCACAGAACTCGGTCCGCACCGGCCTGGCGGTAGGCTTCGGCCTCCTGCGGGGTGTGGGCGGTCAGCACCACCTTGTTTTCAAACCCCTGGCTCCGCAGAGCTTTGAGCAGCATCAGGTTGGCTTCCCGGCCAGGGGTGGCATTGACGACCCATCGCGCTGACCTCAAGGGCAGATGCTCTAGTATTTCCGGATCCTCTGCGTCTCCGTAACGGACAGCTAGCCCCTGCTCTCCGCATTGGGCGACGATCTGAGGGTCGAAGTCGACCCCCAGCACATGTTGTCCCCTCGCTCTGAGGTTGGCCGCGATATTGCGGCCGTAGCGTCCCAGGCCAAACAGGATGACGTCGATATCTTCCGCCGGTTCGTCGCTGTCCTTGTCGCGTTCCCGGTGAGGGATGCGGCGTTCAAAGATGCTTAGAAATGGGGCGATCCGTTCGTAAAGGGGGTGGCTGTAGATGATCATGTAGGTCGACAAACCGATGGTGATCAGGCCGACCAGCGTAATCAGGCCCATGGTCTGCGGTTCGATGTGCCCCAGCGACATCCCGAGTGCAGCCAGAATAAGGGAAAATTCACTGATCTGCGCGACGGTAAGACCGGCCAGGAAGCCTGTGCGTTTGCGGTAGCCCATAAACCCCATGATGGCCATGACCACGATGGGATTTCCGATCAGAACGAACAGGGAGAAAAGCAGGGCCGGACCGATCTGCGCACCAAGCATGGAAAGATCAAGCTGAGAGCCGAGATTGATGAAGAAAAACAGCAGCAGAAAATCTCGCAGGCTGACCAGTTTCGCGCTGATGGCTTCGCGGTAGGGAGTTGTGGCCAGGGAAATGCCGGCAAGGAAAGCTCCGACCTCTTTACTGAAACCGAGCATGTCGCCACAGGTGGCCAGCGAAAGGGCCCAGGCAATGCCGAACAGTACCAGAAGCTCCTGGGAGCGCGCCACCCGGTCCATCAACCAGGGAAGGACGTAGCGCATCAGCAGGCCGATTAAGCCAAGCAGCAGAGCACCTTTGAACAGAACGCCCAGCAGCGTGGGCAGCAGGCTCCCCGAGGTCTCACCGGCGCCGATGGCGGTCAGCAGGATCATGGCCAGCACGACCGCAATATCCTGCACGATCAGAAAGCCGATGGCGATGCGCCCGTGCAGGGAGTCGATTTCGCGTTTATCCGACAGCAGTTTGACAATAATGATGGTACTGGAAAAGGTCAGGGCTACGGCGACATAAATAGCGCTGATGACGGAAAAACCCAGGACGACGGCAATCAGAAAACCGAAGATCGAGGTAAAAAGCACCTGCCCCAGACCTGTCGCGAGCGCGACCGGCCCCATGGTGCGGATCAGGTGCAGATCAAGCTTGAGCCCAACCACGAACAGCAGGACGGCAATACCCATTTCCGCCAGCAGGTGAAGCTTCTGGTGGAAAGTGATCATGTCGAACCCCGAGGGTCCTACCAGGATGCCGACCACAATAAAAGCCACGATCAGGGGCTGCTTCAGGCGTGTGGCTACAAGTCCGAGGGCAGCGCTGACAGCAAGAATCAGGGTCATTTCGGTAAAAACATGTTCCATTTCATAACCTTGTTGACACAGTCGACGATAGATTCGGAGCGCTTCACCGATACTGCAAAAAAAATCCATGAACCGCCAAGTCTCTCCTCCGGATCTTGATTATGCAGGAAAAATGGGGCTGTGCAAGGAAAATGGGCTTGTTTGCACAACCCGACATCTCTCGACATGGCGATAGATGACGGTTGTTTTTTCGACCTTTTCCGGGAAAATGGACGAAACATCTCGCAGAGGAGGAAGACGATTATGAAAAAAATGATGGTCCTGGCAATTGTTCTGATGTTCAGCGCAGGCGCGGCGATGGCTTATCCTGAGAATGCCGTGCAGAACCAGGCTTCCGAGCACGCCCAGGCAATGAAGGAAAAGGCTGCCGAGAAGCAGCAGGCAGCTGAGGAGAAAGCCCGGGAAATGCAAGAGAAGGCAGCTGAGAAGCAGGAAGCGGCCCAGGAGAAAGCCCAGGAAAAACAGGAAAAAGCCTTGAAGAAGAAAGAAAAGGCCAAGGAAAAAACCAAATCCGCTCCTAAAAAGGGTGGCGCTATGCTGATGGGCTGCTAAGCTGTGGCATAACGATCAGTCGGTAGAATGCAGAAAGCCCCGGTAGGTTATACCGGGGCTTTCTGCGTTGGAACGGCTTCCATGAATCACGCCCTGTTTCCTCTTGAATCCTTGACAAGAGAGACGGGCAATGCTAAATAACGCCACGTTTTTGCGTGCATCATTCAACCTCAACATAAACCGTTATTCAGTCAAGGAGTCACTTGTTATGGAAAGAACCTTTGCCATCATCAAACCCGATGCCTTCGCCGCCGGCAATGCCGGCAAGATCATTGCCCGTATCTATGACGAAGGATTCAAGATCGTCGGCCTGAAAAAACTCTATATGAGCAAAGTGGAAGCCGAGGGGTTCTACTATGTGCATAAGGAACGTCCTTTTTTCGGTGAACTGACCGACTTCATGAGCAGCGGCCCCTGTGTGGTGATGGTGCTGGAAGCCGAGGGCGCCATCAAGAAATGGCGCGACCTGATGGGCGCCACCAACCCGGCCGAAGCGGCTGAAAGCACTCTGCGCAAGGAGTTCGGCAGCAATATCGGTGAGAACGCCACCCATGGTTCCGACGCGCCCGAGACGGCTGCATTCGAAATCCCCTACTTCTTTTCCGGTCTCGAACTGCTGGCCTGATCCAGGATTTATAAGAAGTTACCAAAAGTCAGACCTTGTGAAGTCAAAGCCCTTTGGGTACAATCCCGAAGGGCTTTGCTGTTTCTAAATAGCGGCAGAATTTTTTCCGGCCCCGAAAGTGATCATTTATGGCCTGTGACGATACCCGAGTCGATATCAAAAATTTAGACCTTGAACAATTGACGGCTTTTCTCGGCGGCATGGGGAAGGAGGCCTTCCGCGCGCGCCAGATCTTCGGCTGGCTCTATCGCAAAGGCGCCGACTCCTTTTCGCAGATGACCGATCTGTCCAAAGCGTTCCGGGAAGAGCTGGAGCGCCGCACGTGCATCTCGAGCCTGCCCGTCGAGGCCACCGAAGTCAGCAGCGACGGAACCTGCAAGTATCTGCTGCGTCTTCAGGACGGGCAGACCGTCGAGAGCGTGCGCATTCCCATGGAAGGCGGGCGCGACACGCTGTGCATCTCAAGCCAGGTCGGGTGCGCCATGCAGTGCCGGTTCTGTCTGACCGGAAGTTTCGGACTGACCCGCAATCTAACTGCCTCGGAGATTATTAACCAGGTCTGTGCGGCTCTCAAGGACGGGCCGATTCACAATATCGTTTTCATGGGGATGGGGGAGCCGCTGCACAACCTGGACAATGTGGTGACGGCGCTGAAAATTCTCTTTGCACGGGAGGGGTTCGATTACAGCCCGCGTAAAATCACTGTCTCCACCTGCGGGCTGGTGCCAGAGATGAAGGAACTGGGTCGGCGCATCCGGGTCAACCTGGCGGTTTCCCTGAATGCCACCACCGACGAATTGCGCCACAGGCTGATGCCGGTCAATCAGCGCTATCCCCTCAAGCAGCTCATGGCGGCCTGCCGTGAATTCCCCCTGCCGCCCCGAGGGCGCATCACCTTTGAGTATATCCTGATGGAAGGGCTCAATGACTCGCAGGCCGATGCAAAGCGTCTGGTCAAGCTGCTGCACGGCATCAGGGCGAAAGTGAACCTGATCCCTTTCAACGCTTATGAGGGTTCACCTTTCAAGCCGCCGGAGGAGAAGACCGTTCGCGCGTTTCAGACCTATCTGCTCGATCGAGATATTGTCGCGATCCGGCGCGCAAGCAAGGGGGCCGATATCTCGGCGGCCTGCGGTCAGCTGAAGGGTCGGCTGGAGGAGCCGAAAGAGGCTGCAAACCAGGATTGATGGCAGAAACTCTGCGTCCCCACGCGGGTCGACGCAAATTTAGTTGAATTCTTGGAGGATGTTTTTTATGACCAGTTCCACTATCGGCGTCATCGGCGGAAGCGGCCTGTATCAGATGGAAGGGTTGAGTGATCTGCGCGAGGTTCACGTCGAGACCCCTTTCGGCCCGCCGTCCGATGCGTTTATCACCGGCGTTCTCGACGGAGTAAAGATGGTTTTTCTGCCGCGCCACGGTCGCGGGCATCGCTTCCTGCCGTCGGAGGTCAACTATCGGGCCAATATCTACGGGATGAAGACCCTGGGGGTTGAACGGATCATCTCCGTTTCCGCCGTAGGAAGCATGAGGGAGGACATCGAGCCTGGGCATATCGTAATTCCCGACCAGTTCTTCGACCGGACCCAGGGCAAGCGTGCTTCAACTTTTTTCGGCAACGGCGTGACCGGCCATGTGCAGTTCGCCGACCCTGTCTGTGCCGACCTGGCTGCGGTGCTGGCCGAATCCGCCGAATCGGTAGGGGCGACCGTTCACCGTGGCGGCACCTACCTGTGCATTGAGGGGCCCAATTTCTCCACCCGTGCCGAATCCCGCATTTATCGCAGATGGGGCGTTGACATCATCGGCATGACCAACATCCCTGAAGCCCGCCTGGCCCGCGAAGCGGAAATCTGCTACGCCACAATTGCACTGGCAACCGATTACGACTGCTGGCACGACGGTCATGATGATGTTTCGGTGGAGGCGGTGATTGCGATCATTCAGAAAAATGTGGCGACGGCACGGAATATCGTCAAGGCGTCTGCCTCCCGTCTTGAGGCTTCGCCGTGTACCCGGGGTTGCGCAGATGCCCTGCAATACGCCATCATGACGGATAAGACGTTGATCCCTGAACAGACCCGCAAGGAACTCGAGCCCATTATGGGGCGTTATTTTAAATCCTGATGAGGACGTTCTCATCTTTCTGCACAGGCTGTTTTTATGAGTATTCTGGTTGTTGGATCTGTTGCATTTGACTCTGTACAGACACCTTTCGGTCAGGTTGAAGAGGTCCTGGGCGGCTCGGCCACCTATTTTTCCACTGCCGCCAGCTTTTTTACCGGTGTTGACCTGGTGGCGGTGGTCGGCGAGGACTTCCCTGCCGAGCACGTCGATTTTCTGCATTCCCGCCAAATCAACCTGGCGGGGCTGCAGCGGGCGCCCGGCGCCACTTTCCGTTGGAAGGGGCGCTATGAGTACGATCTCAACGAAGCGCATACGCTCGATACGCGCCTGAACGTTTTCGAAAGTTTCAAGCCGGAACTGCCCTCGGGCTTCGAGGACGCCGAATTCGTATTTCTGGCCAACATCGATCCCGAACTTCAGCTTCAGGTGCTCAAGCAGGTGAAAAAACCGCGCCTGGTGGCCAGCGACACCATGAACTTCTGGATCGAAGGCAAACGTGACGCGCTGGTTGAAACCCTGGCCCATGTGGATCTGCTCGTCATCAACGATGCTGAGACGCGCCAGCTCGCCGGGGAGCCGAACCTGGTCAAGGCCGCGCGCATCATCCGCGATATGGGGCCAAGAACCCTGGTGGTCAAACGCGGCGAATACGGCGTGATCATGTTCCGCGATGATTCGGCCTTCGCCGCACCGGCCTACCCGCTGGAGTCAGTCTTTGATCCGACCGGCGCCGGAGACACGTTTGCCGGCGGTTTCATGGGCTATCTGGCGGCAACCAATGACTTTTCGGAAGCCAATCTGCGTCAGGCCATCGTTTTCGGCAGCGTTATGGCCTCATTCACCGTTGAAAAATTCAGCCTTGACCGATTGCGGACTCTGGAGTACGAAGAGATCAGAAGCCGTTTTCGTCTGTTCAAGCAGCTGACCCATTTTGAGGATCTTTCGGGAGAGTAAGGCCCATTCCAATGTTTCTGCCTGACGAAAACAGACTCAGCCTGCCAATCGAAGCCGAGAGGGTGTTGAGCCTGCATCGCTCGATCAACCCGGTGCAGGTTGCGCTGCCAGGGTTTCCCGGGCAGAAGGCCGGTGCGTTTGTCTGTGTCTTCTCTGAAGGCGATACCGCACACGTTGCGATTGTGTTGGCTCTGCACGAGGCGCGACGGCTTTATATCTATCTCGAAGAGGAGGGTCCTGTGGCCGTCGCCCGAATCGAACCTCTTCTGGACGAAGCGTTATATTTTGTTGAAGCCATGGGGTACCTCATGGTTGATCTGGAATGGGACCAGCTGAAGGAGAATGAACGCGATGCCCTCTGGCGCAATCTGCCTCTGCAACAGGGGATGCCGTCCCCGTTAAAAGGCGATGTCGCCCTTTCGGGGGATCGCCCAACTGAGCCTGTCGAGGGCCCCGGCGGGTCCTTCGCTGATAAAGAGATGGAGGCGCGGCGGCAGCGATTGATCGCCCATCTTGGGCGCTTGTTTGCCGCTTATTGAATCGAAAAAGAGATATTTTCTCATTCGTGATGCCGCTCAGGGTGCCGAATTTTCAAGGAGATGCCTGTGGTTCAATTTTCCCGCCTGACGGTTCTGGTCGCTGCTCTGATGCTGCTTTGGGGATGCGCCCCTGCAAACCAGAACCGGCAAGAAGCCCAAACCCATTACGCTCTGGGTGTCAGCTACCTGCGCGAGCCCAACGTTACGGCGGCATTGCGGGAATTTCTCAAAGCCGTCGAGCTTGATCCGCGCAATGCCGATCTGCACGAGGTTCTGGGACAGACCTATCATCTTAAAAACGCTTACCCTGAAGCCGAGAAACACTACCTCGAGGCTGTACGACTCTCCGGCGGCGATCCGAGTTATTACAATAATCTCGGAGCGCTTTACCTCGATATGCAGCGCTGGGATGATGCGGTTGAATATTTCCGTCTTGCCGCCGGAGATCTGTTGTTTGCTCAGCCGGAAGTCGCTTTCACCGGAGCGGGGACGGCGCTGTTGGAGAAGGGAAAGCCTCTGGAAGCCATCGAATATTTCCAGCAGGCCCTCGAGAAAAATCGCCGCTATGCGCCTGCCCATCTGCACATGGGGAGAGCTTATCAGGCACTGAGCCGGCCGGGACCCGCCATCGATTCTTTTCTTGAGGCCACCAGGATTGATGCCGGTTATGCTGAAGCCTATTACCAACTGGGGCTGGCCTACATGAAGCGCAAGGATGATGGCAAAGCCCGAGAGGCCTTTGCAAAAGCGATCTCATTGCGCCCTGATTCCGAATTGTCGCGTAAGGCTGAAAACTATCTGAAGCTTTTGTAAAAACTCTGCCGGGTTTAATTCGCCCGGCCATTGTCACCCTGACCCTGGCTTAGGTATGAGTGAAACCGAATTTTACGGTGATATTTTGAAAAACCGCCGCCGGGAGCGTCAATTATCCCTGGATGATGTCGCACGGCAGACCCGCATGCGAGCTTCTTTTCTCGAAGCTCTCGAGGAGGGGCGGTTCGAGGAATTTCCGGCGGAAACCTATGTGAAGGGTTTTTTGCGCAATTACAGTGAATTCCTGGGACTCGACTCTGAAGCTTTGCTTGATCTCTACCAGCAACAGCGTCCGGCTGTAGACGATGTCGACAGCGAACTGCGCCGCATAGAGACGGGGCTGGTTCAGTCCGTCCAGCGCAGTTCCGCCCGCTGGCGATCTTTGTTGCTTTCCTTGTTTGTCGCGGCGTTGATCCTCATAGGTCTGGGGGTCGGTTATCTTCTGACCCAGAATCCCGGTGTTATCGGGGTTCTTCCAGATTCACCGGTGCCGGTCGATGTGCCCGACCTTCCTGGGGCTGAGGACCCTTCTCAGAATGGCGTATCCTCGCAATCTTCCGATGCCGCCCTGGTCACAGGCGGGGAGGGGGAGCAGCATCCTGGCGGAACAGATCAGGGGCAGGATCAATCCGGCGTTTCCGCCTCCGGGGGGGCTGAGCCCGACGAGAAGAAGTCCTCGTCCGATCCCGCTAAATTTTTCTCTCCACCTCCTGTGGCCCCGGGCGCGGCTCTCAAGATTCGGGCCGTCGCGGCGACTCGACTCGATGTCGCCATTGACCAGCGCCCGCGTCAGCATTATGAACTGAGGGAAGGGTCTGTGCTGACCTGGCGGATTCAGCAGCAGGCCGAATTGATCGTCCAGCGTCCCGAGGCAGTGAACCTGCAACTCGAAGATCGATCTCTTGACTTTGGCAACCATGCGAGAATTTTCATAACCACAGAGGAATAATTACCCTCGGCAGGTGAAATAGATGCAGCTCAGATGCCCACAATGCGGAGCGCGCTATCAGGTCAGGGATGAGAAAGTCCGGGCCGGAGTCCGGGTGCGATGCCCGAAATGCAACGACGTCTTTCCTGTACAGGTCGCTGCGCAGCTGGCTTCCAAATCCAGCGCGACCCAAAAAGCCTCTTCACCTGTTTTGCCGAAATCCCGCCCCAAGCTGGTCCTTGTTGAAGACGCCCGTTATTTTCGTGAGCTTATTCGTGATGTGCTGGCCCCTCTCAATTCGGACTTTCACGAAGCGGCTGATGGGATCGAGGGGTTGCGCATTATCGAGCAGGTCCGCCCCGATCTGGTTATCCTAGATCTGAATCTCCCCGAAATGAATGGGTATGAGTTGATGAAGGCCATCCGTGCGCGTGCTGCGCTGCGCAATACGCGCATCCTTGCCATGAGCGGGGTTTTCCGTAAGGAGGTCGACCAGAATGCCGCTCAACAGGCGGGAGCGGATGAGTTTATCGGCAAATCATTTACGCCTGACTTCCTTCTCGAACGGGTCAACCAGCTACTCGGTCTCTCGAAATGAATCCTGAGAAAGTTCAGCTCTCGCCCGCGGCTACTTATGTTAAAGAGCGCTTTACACTCCGCTCTTCTCCCTTTTATGACCTGGCTGTCGTGCTGGGTTCGGGGTGGGGGGGCCTGGTAGACAGGTTGGAGGGGGCGCAATCCATCCCCTATCGCGAAATCCCTGGTTTTGCTCAAACTTCTGTCGCCGGCCATGGTTCCCGTCTGTGGAGTGGAGCTTTCAACGGCTGGCGTCTGCTGGTTTTTCAGGGACGTTACCACCTTTATGAAGGGTACCGGGCTTCCGAAGTTGTCCGTCCGGTTGAATTGGCTGCCGACCTGGGATGCCCGCGTTTGCTGCTGACGAATGCGGCGGGTGGAGTTCCCGCTCATTTCCGGCCCGGGGATTTCATGTTCATTGCGGATCACCTCAATCTGACCGGTGACAACCCTCTGCGTGGTCTTCCCGATGCTTTTATCGATTTGAGCCGGCTGTATCGCAGGGATCTGTATTCTCCGCTTAAGAACCGCCTGCAGGGCCGGGGCGTCCGAATGCATCAAGGGGTGCTGGCTTCATTGCCGGGCCCCAGTTATGAAACTCCGGCCGAAGTGCGCATGGTCGAGAAACTTGGTGGCCACGCCGTGTCCATGTCAACGGTGCCGGAGGCTATTATGGCCTGTTATCGCAGGCTTGATATTGTGGCTCTGAGCCTGATCTCCAACCCTGCTGCCGGCGTTGCGGACATATCGTTATCCCACGAGGATGTGCTTGCGGCCGGACGCAAGGCAGGGGATCTGTGTGTGTGGGTGGTTTCCGGGCTGATCGATTGCTGGCGTTCGGCGGACAAATGGACTGGTGGGGTGAACTCTGAATAATCGGTGAGTAGAGGCGTTCTTCCGTCAGGGGACCGCGTTACTTGAGGCAGAATGATCTTTTTGCTGCAGAGCCTTTAAAGAAAAAAACAATGTCTTTTTAATTGTTTTCATTTTAGACTCCAATAAGGCCATGGCCCGCTTGACAGTCTTTCAGCCCGTGGTAGAATGGCAAATAGTTCACGATGAATGGGAAGTTAAGTCAATTTTTCTCGTGCGGAGAGTTTGCGGGTCGTTTTTGTAATTGTTATGAAAATTAAATCCAGGGAGTTGTTTTTTTGGACATGCAAATGGGAAAAATTCTTATTGTTGACGATGAAGAAAACGCCCGTATCGGACTGAGCCGACTGTTGTCCCAGGAAGGCTATGATGTGGACAGTGTCTGCGATGGCGCCGAAGCACTTGATTATATCCGTGACCATCGGGTGAGCCTTGTAATCAGCGACATTCACATGCCGGGTATGAACGGCATGGTTTTTCTGCGGGAGCTTCATCGAAGCCATCCCGGCATCAATGTGATTATGATTACCGCTTATGGAGGTGTGGAGTCTTATCTGGAAGCCATGAATCTGGGGGCTTTTGAATATATCAACAAACCTGTGAAAATCGATGAACTCAAGTCGGTCATGAACAAACTTTTCAGCCAGAACAATCAGGCCAGTGTCTGACAAGGGCGATTGGTTCCGGCCATGGGAGACGATATCATGAAGGAATTCAAAAACATTCTGTACGCTACCGATTTTTCCGAAAGTTCCGATTATGCGTTTCAGTATGCTTTCTCACTGGCCAGGAAATATGACGCGCGCCTTCTGCTGGTTCACGTTATCAATGAGCCCGTCGATCTAAGAGGGTTCTATGTTCCCCACATCTCTTTTGAAAAGCTTGAGGAAGAGATTCAGCAGGGCGCACAGAAGATGATGGAAAAGTTTTGCCGCACGCATCTGGGTGACTTTAAAAATTATGAATCGTTTATTCTTCCCGGTATCCCCTATGACGAAATCATCAAGAAAGCCGAGGAGCAGCAGGCCGACCTGATTGTCATGGGGACTCACGGACGGACCGGGCTTGACCACGTTCTGTTCGGCAGCACGGCTGAAAAAGTAGTGCGCAAATCGAACGTGCCGGTCATGACGATTCGTATCAGCGAAGAATGATTGTCGCAGGGATAAGATCTTATAATCAGTGATTCAGGAAAAGGCAGCTCAGGCTGCCTTTTTCGATTCAGGTTTGCCCTTGTCAACCAACGCGGGCCCAATGTATGCTGACGGCCGGATTTTCAATACTTTCGGTGGATGGTTCCTTGAGCGAAACGCCTGAAAAAATTCTTGTCGTAGACGACGAGCGGGTCATTCTGCAGCTGACTTCCATGATCCTGCGGAACCGGGGGTTCGAGGTTCTTACGGCCGAAAGCGGCGAAGAGGGCCTTGAGCTACTGTCCCGCGAAGAGATCGGCCTGGTTCTGCTCGACTACATGATGCCGGTCATGGACGGTATGACTGCTCTGAAGCAGATCCGGGAGCAGCACCCCCGTACCTATGTCATCATGTTCACCGGCAAAGGCAGCGAGGAAATCGCTGTTGAACTGATGAAGGCCGGTGCTTCCGACTACGTCCTCAAGCCATTCAACAACCAGGATCTGCTGGATCGTATTGAGAATGTCCTGCGCATTCGCCGTATCGAGCTTCACAACAAGGAATTACGTGAAGAGCGGGAACGATTGCTGCGTGAAATCGAAGAGTGGAATCAGGAACTTGAGCGGCGTGTCGCGGAAAAGAGTGCCGAACTGGAAAAAGCCCAGATGGAAATTATCCAGGCGGAAAAACTTGCTGCTTTCGGTCATCTGTCCGCCGGTATGGCCCACGAGATTCGCAACCCTCTCAATTCCATCAGCCTGTTTGCGCAGATTCTCAAGTCATCCGTCTCTCAATGTGCCGACCTCGAAGAGTATCCGGACAAAATCATCCGTGAGGTTGACAGAATCGATGCGATTCTGGTCAAGTTGCTCGATGCGAGCAAAAAACCTCATGTTACCCTGCAGCGTGTAGACCTGGTCCGGCAGATCGAAAACTGCCTGGAAATTTTCGAACCTCAGGTCAAGATGCAGAATATCAGTGTGGAGACGGAGATCTCTCCCAATGTCCCGGAGCTTGACGCAGATCCTCATGAAATTTCACAGGTTTTTAACAACATTATTGTCAATTCGCTGCACGAGATGCCGGGTGGAGGGACGCTGCGGGTTGCTTTGTATTGTGCCGACGAGACGATTCACATCAAAATCTCCGATACGGGAGGCGGGATCCCCGACGAAAACCTCTACTGTATCTTTGATCCCTTTTTTACCACCAAGGAGCGAGGTACAGGTCTGGGCCTTTCGGTTGTTCTGCGTATTGTCAAAGGTTATGGCGGAAGAATCAATGTTGAAAGACACGATGGCGACGGCACGACGTTCCACATCCAGTTTCCAGTGATTGCCTCATGAATTTCGGTCGGGTTCAATCCGGAGAGATCGAACTGTGAGGCGATGGCGACTCAGCGACATACGTTTGCCTCTTGAGCGGGATAGTGAGCGTCATCTGCTCCAGGAAACAGTCCGGATTTGCGGCATTTCGCCGAAGCATGTTGCCGATCTGACGATAGCGCGCAGGGCTGTGGATGCACGCAAGCGCCCGGCTCTGTTTGTGGTTTATACCGTTGAATTTTCAGTGGATGACACAACAGCCGCCGGTCTTGAAGCCCGCTGCGTTGAGAAGCTGGCTGAAGTTCAGCCGATTTCATACCCGGGCATACCGCGTCTTGATACAAAGCGGCGGGCCGTTGTGGTGGGTATGGGGCCGTCCGGGCTGTTCGCCGCGTGGCGTCTGGCCTGTGCCGGGGTGCCGGTGACCCTGTTGGAGCGCGGGTATGCTGTGGAAGAGCGGGTTGGCCATGTCGGCGCATTCTGGCAGGGCGGCTATCTCGACCCGGAGAGCAATGTGCAGTTCGGCGAGGGTGGCGCGGGAACCTTTTCAGACGGCAAGCTGACCACCCGACTCAACCACCCCGCCATGCGTCTTATCCTTGAAACACTGGTGGAACTTGGCGCTCCCGAGCAGATACTGGTCGATGCAAAACCCCATGTAGGTACCGACCGGCTGCGGAGGATCCTGAAGAATTTTCGAGCATCCCTGCAGGAAAAGGGGGTTGAAATTCAGTTTCGCACCCGGTTCTCCGGGATGGACTGCGAAGGGGGGCGTGTGCGTGCGGCGTGTGTCGGTTCCGGCAGCATGCTCCCCTGTGACGCCCTGGTGCTTGCCCCCGGTCACAGCGCTCGCGACACCTATGCTATGCTTTTGGCAGCGGGAGTTGCCCTTGAACCCAAACCCTTTGCCGTGGGAGTCAGGGTTGAGCATCCGGCTGCGCTCATCAATCGCATCCAGTATGGGGTGTCTTCCCATCCCCGCTTGAGTGCCGCCGACTACGCCTTGACCTACAACCGCAAAGCCGATGGGCGCGGTGTTTATTCCTTCTGCATGTGCCCGGGGGGAGAGGTTATCAATGCTTCCAGCGAACCCGGGGCGCTGGTGGTCAACGGCATGAGCAACCTGAATCGGGGCGGCGACTATTCCAACAGTGCCCTTGTGGTGACAGTGCGCCCCGATGATTTTCCCGACCCCGGCCCTCTGGGCGGGGTGACCTTTCAACGGAACCTGGAGCAGGCTGCGTTTCAGGCCGGCGGACGAAATTACCAGGCACCGGCCCAGAATCTGATGGCTTTTCTCGGGCGTGGCCAAGGGGCGGTGCGTTCGAGCTGCCGCCCTGCGGTGATTGAGGCGGATCTTGGCAGGGTTCTGCCGCCATTTGTGGCTCATGCCCTGCGAGAGGCGCTGCCGCATTTCGATCGGCGCATGCGCGGCTTCATCACCGCCGAAGCGGTCCTTGTCGGCGTCGAAACCCGGACGTCTGCGCCTCTGCGCATCCTGCGCGATGCGAGTGGTCAATCCGTTTCGCACCCCGGCCTCTATCCCTGTGGAGAAGGCGCCGGGTACGCCGGCGGCATCATGAGTGCCGCTCTTGATGGTTTGCGCATCGCCGATGCGATCATTGCCCAATTTCAGCAACAGGAGATTTGAGTGAAGCAGGTTTATGTCAAGGATGTAAAGGAACGTGACTGGGTGGAGAGTCCCTTTCTGGTGCGCGATAAAATCATGGCGATGGCTAAAAACGGCAAGCCCTACATGACCCTCAAGCTCATGGATCGCACCGGTGAGATCGAGGGACGGGTATGGGACAGGGTCGATGAATTCTCCAGCCGTTTTGAAAAGGACGATTTCATTTTCGCTCGCGGCAAAGCGAGCGTCTATATGGGAAAGATGCAACTGGTGGTGCAGGATGTTGAACGCCTCGATGAGACCAGTATCGATCTGGGCGACTACCTGCCGACCTCCGACTGTGATCCTGCAGAGATGGAGTCCAGGTTGCGCGACAAAGTTGCAAGCATCGGCGACAGCCATCTGCGCCGCCTGATGGAGAGCTTCCTGGCCGATGACGATTTTCTCAAGCGTTTTGTCATGGCTCCTGCTGCAAAGGCCATGCACCATGTCTACCTTGGCGGGCTGCTGGAGCACAGCCTGGCGGTGGCCGACCTTGTCGACGACGTCAGCGGCCGCTATCCCGGCCTCAACCGCGATCTCCTCGTGACCGGCGCCCTGCTGCACGATGTAGGCAAAATCGATGAATTGTGCTATGCGCGATCCTTCGACTATACCGATGAAGGCAAGCTGATCGGCCATATCGTCATCGGCACCGAACTGGTCGAAGATAAAATCCGCGGCCTTGAAGGGTTCCCCCGCAAAACCGCGATGCTGCTCAAGCACCTGCTTCTGTCTCACCACGGGCAGTACGAGTATGGTTCCCCCAAGCGTCCCAAAACGGTTGAGGCGGTTATCCTCAATTTCCTTGATGATCTGGACTCCAAGATCAACGGCGTGCGGACTCATATTGAACGAGAGCCGGACAATCCCAACGGTTGGACCAGCTATCACCGGCTTTATGATCGATATTTCTTCAAGGATGCAAGTCCGGCCGATGAATTCCTGTCCAGCCAGGCTGCGTCCCGAAACCTGACGGAGGGGCCGCGTACCGATCCGCAAACTGCTGCCAAAGCCGCGGCTGCGCCCGTGAAGAAAAATACCGAGCGAAGCCGGAAAGAGGACCGTCCTCGGCGCTCCGTCAACAAGGGGTTCACTCTTGGAGAGCAGTTGCGCGGCAAAAGTCTGGATCTGTTTTCCACCGAGAATTCCGATAAGGAGTAGCTTGTGATTCTTGAAAGTCTTGCTGTCGGACCGTTGCAGGTCAATTGTTTTATCATCGCCTGCCCGAAAACCCTTGATGCTGCGGTGATCGACCCCGGGGGGGAAGGGGCGAGGATTCTTGAAACTTTACAGAGTCGCGGCCTGAATGCTCGCATGGTGATCAATACCCATGGTCATTTCGATCATATCGGCGGCAACCGCTATCTGGTTGAGCAGACGGGCGCCGAGCTTCTGCTTCACAGGGACGATCTGCCCCTATTGGATAAATCCGGTGAACATGCCGCGACCTTTGGTCTTAAAACCGAGCCCTCTCCGCAACCGAACCGGCTGCTCGAAGGGGGCGAAACTCTGGAACTGGGAGAACTTGAAATCTCTGTGCTGGCGACTCCGGGGCATTCGCCGGGCGGCATTTCACTGTATGTGGCGCCTCATGTCTTTACCGGTGATGCCCTGTTTGCCCAGTCCATCGGCCGCACCGATCTGCCCGGCGGCGATCTCGACCAACTACTTGGCGCCATTCGCGACAAACTTCTGGTGCTTCCGGATGAAACTCTGGTTCATCCCGGACATGGACCGGACAGCACCATCGGCCGGGAGAAAGTGCTGAATCCTTTTCTGCGATGAGCGCCTCCTGCAGGGTTGCTCCATCCTAACGACAGGATATCCTTCATGCTGCATGACAAGACGATCGTCCTGGGTGTGACCGGCGGCATTGCCGCCTATAAAGCGGCCGAGCTGACCCGGCTTTACGTCAAAGCCGGCGCCGATGTGCATGTCGTCATGACGCGCGGCGCCCAGGAGTTTATAACCCCTCTGACGCTGCAGACCCTGAGCTCCAACCCGGTGCACACCGAGATGTTCAACCTGCTCAGTGAGCGCGAAGTGGGGCATATCTCGCTGGCCGACCGGGCCGACGTTTTCGTGGTGGCGCCCGCCACTGCCAACCTGGTGGGTAAGGTCGCCGGCGGTATTGCCGATGACCTGTTGACCACCACCATCATGGCGACCAAGGCCCCGGTTCTGCTGGCGCCGGCGATGAATGTCAACATGTGGGAAAATCCCCTCTATCAGCGCAATCAGGGGGACCTTGAGCAGCTGGGCTATCATTTCGTGCACCCCGCTGAGGGATTTCTGGCCTGCGGTTGGGAAGGGAAGGGCAAGCTGGCGGATCCGGAGGAGATCTTTGAGGAAACGGTCAGGCTGACCCTGCCCAGTGATCTGAAGGGAGAGACGGTGCTGGTCACCGCGGGCCCAACCCGCGAGGAGATCGACCCGGTACGATATATCAGCAACTACTCTTCCGGCAAGATGGGCTACGCCATTGCGCGTGCGGCGCGCCTGCGCGGGGCAAAGGTGGTGCTGGTCAGCGGCCCTTCGGCGCTACCGCAGCCCGTCGGCGTCGAGCGCATCTGCGTGACGAGCGCCGCTGAAATGAAAGAGGCGGTGCTGTCCCGCTGCGACGAGGCCACCATTATCGTCAAGGCCGCTGCCGTTGCCGACTATCGCCCGGCGCATCGTGCTGAACACAAGATGAAAAAGCACCATACGGATGCCCTGAATCTTGAGCTGGAGAAAAATCCGGACATCCTCTCGGAACTTGGGCGCCGCAAGGGACACCGCATCCTAGTCGGGTTTGCCGCCGAAACGCGCGACCTGATGGAAAATGCGCGCAAGAAAATGACGGAGAAAAATCTTGACCTGATCGTCGCCAACGATATTACCCAGCAGCACGCCGGTTTCGATGTCGAGACCAATGTGGTTCGGTTTCTTGCGCCAGACGGTAGTGAGGAGACCCTGCCGGAGATGGCGAAGGATGAGGTCGCCCACCGGTTGCTCGAACGCATCCTTGCGTTGCGTGGCTAGTGCCCAGGGGGAACTCCCGCTTTCTAAGCGGTCTTGCGTTCCACCGCTTCACAGTTCGACAGCAGATCGAGGATTTCACGGGGGCGGGTGATCCCCTCTCGGAAGCAGTTTTTGAACCCGAGGATGATTTCTTCAGACTGCTCGTCGTCGAGTTTGCCGTCCATATGGAGAAGGTGAAGGTTCTTGCGCACCATGCGCGCAGCAGACAGCGCTCTCTCGCCGGTGGGGTCGGCCTTCCAGTACGGACTGTCATCCATCTCGCACAGGATGCTCTCAGTGGCTTCTTTGGCCAGATCCAGGTACTCGTCACGGCTCTCGCCTGGAAGATCGTATTTCGAGGTAATCGAGATGGAGCGCAGCACCTTCTGCCACTGCTGCAGACGGTTGAGCAGCAGCAGTGAGTTAAAGAGGCGTTTGTTGGTATTGAAGGAAAAGATGGTATCCGACAGGACGCTGCGCATCATGGTATCGTTTTCGCGAAAATCCTTGCGCGCGATTTTGCGGGCGATGCGCCAGATCTCGGGATCGACCGTGGCCTCGAAGCGCAATTCCCAATACGCATGCTTGAGCATCAGTGTGTTGTAGGTGCGCACCATCTTGAAGGGCACGAAATAGGAATGCGCGATAGTATCCGCCGCCAGGTGGGCCAGGTAGCCGTGAGCGCAGGCCTTCTGCCGATCTGTGACGGAGGCTGCAAGAATCTTGCGTCCCAGCCGCCAGGAATGGCAGTGGTTGAGGTAGTGAGTGAACTTCTTGCCCAGAGTGATATCCGCGCTGATGCATCC
>NPID01003452.1_pt1 | contig 48036 bp, 44 predicted proteins | sample 8637491 | NCBI WGS metagenome assembly NPID01 (sample SAMN07420843, study PRJNA396082) | bioreactor metagenome | isolation source: sample BA6 brine-fed electro-methanogenic bioreactor BA | place: Japan: Kochi | collected 2016-06-14 | reverse complement strand
TGGATTCGGGGCCAAACACAAGTGCCCCCGCCCTCCGGCGGGGGCTTTTTTTCACCGAAGGAGTACGGGCATATTCAGGCAGTTCCATGAAGGCCAGGCAGTGAAGGAAGTTCGGAAGGGGCAGTTCAATGAAAATCGGTGCACACATTCTCAAATCGATACTTCTCTGCGCAGTGGCGGTCTCTGTGTCCCTGGCGTTCACCGATGAGGAACTCCACAGGTACGAGAGGCAGGCCACTGTGCAGGGAGACCTCTACACGGCGGACTCCATCATAACCAGAGGTACCGTCGAGGATCTTGACTTCATGCTCTCGGAGTTTCAGGTCGCGTCGCTGGACGCGGAGCAGCTGATGATCCTCAGGAACACCATTTTCGCAAGGTACGGCCTTCGGTTCAGCGATGATGCGCTCAAAGCCCACTTCATGTCATTTCCCTGGTACACCCCTGCTGAGGATGATGTCTCGGAATACCTTACCCCGGTGGACCAGTGGAACATCCGCCGCATCCAGTTCTACGAGGAAAGCCTCACAGAAGAAGCGGACACCGTGCCCGATGAAAGCGACCTGATCGGCTTCTGGCACGGCAGCGCCGCCGTTGGTTCGGGGTACAGCAGGCGTTTCTTCTTCTTTCCCACGGGCAGGTTCATCTACCGGGAGAACAGCATGGACGGCTCCCGCAGGCTTATTGAGATATCCGGGGAATGGAAGCTGCGTGGTTCCCATCTGGTGCTGAAGGCCGATTCGGTGAGATATCTCCAGGGCGGCTTCATAGCGGAGCCCTACGCCTCCTACGGCTCGGACTTCGTGATAGAGGATGCGGAAGAGACGGGAACCGAGCTTGCTCCCCCGGAAGTGTTCAGAATGCCCATGAGCGATTTCACCGAGAACTACGCAGCTTCGCATCCTGGAGCCGATCTCGACCACCTCACTGTTCCCTTCATGGGAATAGGAACAGGCGAGTACTGGAGGATATCCAGCGATCCATATGCTGATCACCTTCACTGAACCACGGATACAGTGGAGCCGCGCAGGGGGTTATGTTCAAAGGAACTGTCATGCCGAAAAGATTCGATCGCAATAAAGGTGCATTATGCTGGCTCTGGTGAAAAAGCCCCATATTGAACTTTCGATCCATGGCGAACGGGCATCCGAGCTCGTGGAGTGGATCAGAAAGAAGTATGACATCGTTGTACTGGCGGATGATCCTGAAGAGGACCTTGTCTCCATAGAAAGCACCGAGTTCTGGATGGGAATGGAGAAGAACCGGGTAGGGAACCTTCTTGCCGGCGCCCGCCTGAAGGCCGGTCTTATCCAGGCCCAGCTGGCTGAGAAACTCGGTATCCGTCAGAACATGGTCAGCGACTATGAATGCGGGCGCCGCAGCGTTTCCGATGCCATGGCATCCCGTCTGAGCAGTGCCCTCATGGTGAATGAAGAGCACCTGAAGTACGGTGACGCACCGGAGGAATGAATCAATCAGTTGTCTCCGTCACAAGACGCCGGGGAACACCAGACTCCGGCGCTGGTAACTCACTCCGGCTTATTGACCTGCCATATTCCTTCGGATATTTTGTGATACTGCCTTGGGTTTGAACGGGGGGGTGCCGAAATGGCAGAATCATCTCCTGCAGAACGGGTCCGACGGCTGATAGACCGGGGCTTCCCCCTGGTGGAGACCGACCCCGATGGGGCAAGGGAGCTCTTCATGGAGGCCCTGGGCCTGGTGGGGGCCGGGGGAATGCACGAGGAGGAGGGCAGGGCCCTCTACGGCCTGGGCGAGTGCGCCAGGGTCTCCTGGGATTATCCCCTTGCAATAGACAAGTACGCCGAAGCCCTTAAGCACGCGGAGCATGCCGGGGTCTTTCCCCTGAAGGGCAGATGCCTGAGAAGGCTGGGGGACATGCACTACTTCCTCACCAGCCTGGACCTTGCCCTGAAGTACTACCTGAGGGCGATTCGCGTGTACGAGGATCTTTCCCTCTCCGAAGAGTCATCCGACGCCCAGCTGCAGGAGGGGCATCTCCTCTCCGCCATCGGCAATGTGCTGAAGCTCTCAGGCGACCTCAACGGTTCCATGGACTACTACAGGAGGTCGCTGGATGTGTACAGGGAACTGGAACACGCTCCCTGCATCCCCGGCGTTTCCTACAACATCGCCACGGTGATGCAGGAGAGGGGGCGGCTGGATGAAGCCGAGAAGGCCTACACCGAATCCCTCCTGGAAGCCCGAAAAAGGGATGACCAATACCTGATATCCCTCACCCATAACAGCCTGGGTTCCGTCTGCCTGGCAAAGGGCGAGTACGAAGAGGCGGAGGAGCATTTCAGAACATCCCTTGCCACATCCGAGGGAATGAACCGGAAGAGCGGGATACTGATGAGCCTGATGAAGCTCCAGGAACTCCACAGGATAAAGGGCGAACCTGAAGAGGCCCTTGATCTCACCGCAATGGCCGAGGAGCTCGCCGCTGAACTGGGAGACAGAGGGAAACTCGGCGAGATACTCAGGGAGAAGGCCAGGGTCCAGGAACTGGCGGGCGATCACCGGGGAGCCTATGAGAGCCTCAGGGGATTCGTGGACATACAGAAGGAACAGCTGTCGGAGAAGAGACTGAGGCAGATAGATGTGCTCAGGCTGTATTACGAGACCGAGGAGCGGGAGCGGAAGATAGAGCAGCTCAACCTGGCCAACCTGGAACTGGCCAGGGCTTACTCAGAGGCAGAGGAACTCACCAGGACCGACGCCCTCACCGGCCTGGGCAACAGGAGGGCTGCGCTGGAATGGCTGGCCCACCGTCAGGAGCAGTACAAGCGGACCGGCAGCGGATTCAGCCTTATCCTGGCGGACATAGACAGGTTCAAGTCATGCAACGACAGCTTCGGTCACGAAGTGGGCGACGCCGTTCTGGTACAGCTTGCCGAAAGGATGAACAGAGCCATAAGGAAGAACGACCTGGCGGTGAGGTGGGGCGGCGAGGAGTTCCTGATCCTCCTTCCGGAGACCGACACGGAGGACGCCGCCCTGGTTGCGGACAACCTGCGAAAGACCATCCAGGCCGAGCCCTTCCAGGTCGGGGAACACAGCATCCCCCTCACCATGACCTTCGGCCTGTGCCAGGGGGGCTGCACCCCTGTTGAGGCCGTTATTCGAAGCGCCGACCGTGCCATGTACCGGGGCAAGCACCTGGGCAGGAACAGGGTGGAGATCTCAAGGCCCCGGGCCTGACGATCGTTCCCCATAGAGCCAGGTTCATTGCAGTTCAACTGAAGGAAGCGCCGGCGGCTGTCTTTCATATCCATGCATAGCAACCTGATAACGAAGATTGTCAGTAATTGACAAAATACGATATAGTGTTATCTTCGTTGCAGATGAAAGAGCTGGTATACAGAATGATAACGAGTGTCGAATGTCAGCAGAACCATCAGGTTGAACCTTGCTGTCAGACTTACGGTGCGAACACGGCCGAGGAAGCGAGCCATTCAAAAGGCAGTTACCAGGGGAGGCAACATGTCCGGTGCTGGTGAAACCATTCGTAACCTCAGGGAGAGGATGGGCGCAACCCAGGACAAGCTTGCGGAATGGGCGGGTGTATCCCGATCGGTCATCGCCCAGATGGAAGCAGGCCGCAGGGAACCGGAATCGCTGGAATTGTTCCGTATTGCGGATTTCTTCGGATGCACAGTCTCCGACCTGCTTCGAAGCAGACCTGAAGACCTGGACACCGCGGTTGTTCGCTTCCGTCGTGCATTGAACATGGATGATACATCCGAGATCGATAAGGCTGTTTCACACAGCATTCGTATAGCCCGTGAGGCAGCTGACCTGCGCGAGTTGCTGGGAGCCGATGCCTCAGACTCAGTGCTTCCCCGTTACATGCTCCATGGCCCAACGGGAAAGGGTGAAGCGATACGGCAGGGCAACCGGACCGCTGCGCAGGAAAGAACCAGGCTTGGTCTGGGAGCGGACCGTATCGAGAGCATCGGGGAGCTGGTGGAAGCACAGGGAGTATACGCTGACGAGTTTGCTTTGCCGGAGGATGTCTCCGGACTCACGATCAACATGGGAAGCACCGGTGCGGTCTGTTTTGTGGACAAGGACCAGTCAGCCCTGCGGAAGAGATTCTCTCTGGCCCATGAGTACGGCCATGTTCTGATGGATTCCCATCTGCCGGCAGTGGTAAGCAGAGGAAACGAGAGAGAGTATCTGATTGAAGTCAGGGCGAACGCCTTTGCAGCTGCCTTCCTGATGCCCGAAGACGGCTGCCTGGAAATGGTAAGGAAGATAGGCAAGGGAGCCCCTTCCAGGGAGCGAATCGAGCTGTACGATGAAGAGGAAGTCACCCGGGTGGAAGAGCGGAACATCGCAGGCGAGCAGGAGCTGACCCTGATCGACGCCGCGCGGCTGGCACACTACTTCGGAGCAAGCATGCAGGCCATGCTCTACCGGCTGCGGAACATCGGCCTCTTAAGCCAGGCGAGGCTTAATGACCTGATAAAGCAGGAGGGCGGAGAGACCGGAGCGGGGCTCAGGCGTCTCATGCAGCGCAACAGCAGTAAAGACTGTTTCCAGGAGCCGGACCTTTTCCGCAACACGCTGATCAACATGGCCCTTGAAGCTCTCCGGAGAGACCGCATCGGACGAAGCAAGTGCCTTCAGATCGGCAGCCTCGTCTGCGAGGGCGAACAGCTGGAGTCATTCGAGGATCTCGTCTGCGAGATTTTGCCGGAGCCGGTGCCTGCGCTGATCCCCGGCGAGGATAAGCAACAGGATAATTGATGGTCGTACTTCTTGATGCATGCCTTCTGATTAACCTCTTTTATGCGGAGCGCTCTGATCTGCTGGCCGAACTCACCGGATACGATTTCCGGGTCACCTCTCTGGTCATCGACGAGATCAGAGATCCGAAGCAGAAGGCTGACCTTGAAACCCTGCTGGAAAAGGGAACACTAAGGTTCGAGCCGGTAACCCACCGGGAAGTCATACTCGAGACCGAAAAACTGGCGAAGATCTTGGGGCGCGGGGAAGCCTCCTGCCTGGCACTTGCCTGGAAGACCGGATGGGCCGTGGGAACCGATGACGGCAAGGCGAGGAGACTGAACGAGAAAGCAATCAGGCCAGCGGAACTTCTCACCACACCCGGTCTCATACTTAAGGCCATTCGGAAGGGCTTCCTGACCGTAGAGGAAGCTGATGATATCAAGGAGCGCCTGGAAGGGAAGAGATTCATCATGGCCTTCGGATCCTTCAGGGAGTTTGTGAGTTCCCCCGGATAGCCCTGTTTCCCCGCGCGGGGTTTTCAGGTACGTAAGAGCTAAGTGGACGATTCGGACACCAGCCGTATCGTCCAGCCTTGCCGAATCGATCCCTTGCTTGTAGAGCCACTTTCAACATCCCTTATCCATCAAACCCTCCTTCGGACTCGGCAGCATATCATTCCCGATGACGAAACAGGGGGGTGTTTGAGCCGATGATGTGTCGATTGAAGGAAGAAACAGTTGACGCAACACACGCTGTTGTTAGTAACCATTCAGCTCATCTGCCATGTGTAGAAAGAGTATCGAAGCCGTCATGCAAAATGGCGGCTTCAGCCATTCATGCCCAGTTTGAACCATACTTGACGAATGATACTGTACGACACATAGTATGCAACATACAGTGTGTGGCGCACAGCAAAGCAGCGCAAAACAAAACATCAGGGGAGGTGGAAGTGAACACAGAGGACCCGCTGGCCGGGCTGAGATCCGAACTCAGGCGGGGAGTGCTGGTGATGGCAGTGCTCTCAAGGCTGCGCACCGAGCATTACGGCTACTCCCTGAGAAAGGACCTGGGCTACTACGGCCTGAACATTGAGGAGAGCACCCTCTACCCCCTGATCCGTCGCCTGGAGAAGCAGGGCCTCCTGGAAAGCGAGTGGCGGGAGGAAGGCGGGCGGCGCAAGAGGTTCTACAAACTGTCGCCCATGGGGGAGGCCACCCTCAGGCACCTGCAGGAGGAGTGGGAAGACGTATCGAGCGCCCTTGAGCGAATCATGGGGACAGAAAGCGCGCTGGGAGGATAGCATGGGAATGGTGGAAAGATATCTGGACAGTCTTGCGGCGCACCTGCCCGAAGAGATGAGAGAAGATGTAAGGGACGAGCTGGAGTCAACGATCCAGGAGCAGATCGAAGACCGCGAATCACAGCTGGGAAGAAAGCTCAACACCACCGAGATAGAGGGAATCCTCAAAGAGCTGGGCCATCCCATGAAAGTGGCCTCGGCCTACCTTCAAAACCAGCACCTCATCGGTCCTGAAGCCTACCCCGCCTACAAACGGGCGCTGAAGCTGTCCCTGGCATGGGTGCTGGGCATCCGCATCCTCGCTTTGCTGCCTTTCCTCATCGCCGGCGGCGGTTTCCTCCAGGGGCTTACCTCCGTCATAGGCGATCTCTTCACATACGCCGTATGGGTTTTCGCAGTGGTAACGGCGGTGTTCTACCTCCTGGAACGCAGCCCAAACTCCCTGGAGGGGCTCTACAAGTGGTCGCCCGGCAGATTGAAGGATAAGAAGCCAGACCTGAGGATAAGCCGCCTTGAAACTGGGTTCGAGTTCCTGATCGAAGTTGCCTTCCTTACCTGGTGGAACGGGCTCTGGCAATTCCCAGCCAGCATGAACAGTCAGGTTCAGATGCAGATAGGAATGAGTCCCCAATGGTCAGCGGTGTTCTGGGCGGTGAACGGGCTTGGGGCGCTTACACTTCTCATAACCCTCTACAAGTACGCAAAGGGTGGCTGGAACGGAACCACCCTCACAGGAGGCATCCTTATCGGTCTGGGCGAACTGGCCGTCGTATACAGGATACTGAGCTTCGACTCCCTCACGGTTATCAGAGGAGGAATGCTGGATCCGGCCCGGATGGAGACCCTTGCGCGAACCGGGGAGGTGTTCGCCAGGTCTGTGGTCTGGTTCATCGCCGTGATAATCGTGCTGGAGATGGCGGGTTCGGTAAAGAAGCTCATTCGGCTGAATAAATCAAGATGAGCCAGCTGATTGTTCATTTACGTGCTCACCGGCAGCTTTCCATTTGGTCAGGTCCAGCCACGCCGGTGCTGAAGTGGAATGAGCGTCACAGCATCCGCGGTATAGATGCCACTGGACTCACGGCAGTGGTTGGATTGGAAGTGTATGACCGCACCTTTTCCAGTTGACATCCGGTCTCATGCAGGTTCAGGGCCAGGCCGGCATCCCTGGCGATCCCCGCTCCTTATGCCATGCTGAGGTCTAATGCCTTTGCTTTCAGCCGTCGTTGTAGCTGTCCTGGAAATCTTCAATCACGCCTAAAACCTCATCGAATTCCGGAACTTCTCCAAAGAACATCTCCCTGCTCATCGCCAGGTAGTCCCTGCGCCATTCCACTTCTCGCTCCGGTTGCGGAATCAGTCGTAGCTTACCTCTTATCAGAGTACCGTAATCCATCCAGGACCAATTGAAGTAAACCTCGCGATGACGCGCTGCATGTGTGAAAATGTCATCCCGCTTCTCAGCTCTCTCTGCCACACCGCTTCTGATCAGGCACCAAAGATCATAGTAGTGACGGGATAATCGAGAGGGTCTTTTCCTGGCCTGAGGGCGCAGCATCTCCTCATGCAAAAGCATGGCTTTCTCCCAGAAAGTTCTTTCGGCAGCAAGCGTTCTGACCCTGAACGCGCTCGGGCCGAGGATATCGGGAAAGGCATCGTACAGGTATGGGTGCACCTCCGTTACCTGAACGGGCTCATTGTCAGACCTTGCCCCCATTTCGATCTTCACTGCTTGCCTGATGTAGCCGTCTGCTTGAGTATTGGCTGAGGGATAGGTAAAAAGCAGTGTCTGACCATCCGGATCATCTTCATGAGAAGCCGGGCGGAGATCCCAACGGTCTGACCCGGACAAAGAAGCGCTGATTCGTTCGGCCAGCAATGGAGCCAGGTCACCATGGATTCGTTCCTGAGCCGCTTTCTTCATCGCACCAAGACGCTTTTTCCTCTGTTTGATACTGGGGGCATCTTCCGGCCTTGCACCGCTTCCGAAACCCAGAAAGCCCTTATCGATCACTAAATCAATATCCTCGGAGAACCTCTTGATCAGGCCCCAGCACTTAGAAAGCGATGTGCCACCTTTGAAGGTGAGGTTATCTCCCCATCCCGGGATACTGAGCATTTCCCGCAGGATCCAGCAGACCCAGAAGTCCTTTTCTATGGAAACAGAAGGTAGACCCAGAGAGTTGCCGGCCTGCTCGCATATCACGCGGCGCCGTTCATCTGTCTGAAGAAGATACCCTGTCAAGGCTGCTGATCCTCTCCGCAGAGAGACCTGATGATCTCTGCGATCCATACAGGTGCATGGTGTATATCCCTCTTCAGGATAGCCAGGCTTTTTCTGTCCAGCCGTTCTCGCAGGAGGGAGACAATCCTGCTGTCAATATTCTTCTGCCCCAGCCATCGAAGTGCCTGGATGACGGTTCCACTGATCCTACCCGCCGTTATCATGTTTTTTGGTGTTGTACGCCTTAGTTCGATGTTCAGGCTGCCGATCTTCAGTTTCCTTGCAGGACCGTCGGTCAGAAACACGATCTTCATAGGAACCTGCTCACTCAATCCAAGCAGGTTGGCCGCGTAAGCACCGGAAGGTTGAAGGCGTACCGCATCCCTTTCTTCAAGAGCGTCCATGATTTTCTCTACAGAAGGCGCAAGAACTCCGAGAAGAGGGTCTTCACGAGGGTATTCGTAGAGTCCCCGTGCGATCTGTCTGATCATGTTACTGCGTTTGTATCTCATCAGCGCTGTTGCCACCGCCGTCCTGCTTCCCAGATCCATGAAATGAGCCGGAGTGAATACCCAACCCTTACCATGGCCCTTAATTCTGTTATATATTTTACTGTCAACAGACTGTGCCATTGTAATCCTTTCGCGTATGCCACAAATAGTAGTACTTATTTGTTGCGCGGTCAAGGCCTGCTTGAGCAGATCGAATACCGCGAATCACAGCCTGGAAGAAAGCCCAACAGCACCAGAGCCGGCTTTCCTGGGTGAAGCCCGCCGGTGGCAACCGGAACGGGGATGGCCTCAACGAACTTCCAAGCCGCGCTTCAACCCGCTCTGGTACAAATTGTTTCATGGCATGAAATGATCTGCACCACATGGATGCGATCAAGACGTTACAGTTGCATCCACCCTGCTTTACCGGTCCCTAAGTGAGTTGCAGGAGGGCAAACCATCGAGGTTAGGGGAGCATGACACGGGCCAACCGGATCTGCCCTGTGCCTTCTGTGAAAGCCACAGCTTCGAGGCAATTGGAATAGAAGCTGTTATCTCAGTTCTTGAATGAACTTCCGCAGCACTTCGCAGGTTGTCCGCATGTCCGCCGCAGCTTCTGCGGAACCTGCAAGAACAATTTCAAGGGGCGCGATTATCTGCTGCGGAAGGCTTTGAGCATCTCTTCTGATGAGAAGAGTAATCTCGTGAAGAAGAGAACTGTCCAGATTGCTCTGAATCCGGGCATCATCAAAGGCTGCCCAGGTCTTCAGCAGGAATGAAAAAACCTCCCTCCAGCCGAGCCATTGCGCTTCAGCGCTCCCCGCCCACAGCAGCTTGTTCCAGCAGATCCTTCGCAGGCTGTAAAGGGTTTCCCGGCCCCTTACCCTTTTCGTAACTGCACCAGAATGGGAAAGTTCATTCATTACGTTGAACACGGCTTTCTGAGAGTAGCCAATGGCAGAGGCTGTTTCCGTAGGATTAGCCTCTGAATGCGTGGCGAGATAGGCGATCGTTTCGCACCTTGCGTTCACACCGAACAGAGCTCTGAGTTTCAGTAACAGATTCGCAGGACGATTCGGCGGAAACTGCATAACTGAATTACAGTCGGTGTACTTGCTTCTTGAGAACCCTGCCCTGTCAAAATGCGGATCGGGTTTTACTGGATCGGGGTGGGAACGGCCGTCTTTCAGGTAGAAAAGAGGCTCCTGGCGCACTTCACCCACGGGGATGTTCTTTGCAAGCCCATTCCATTTCGACCGGGAAGAGGGTTTGGTGAGAAGGTCGGCAATGGCAGGTAAGATCCTTCCGTCAGACAGACCTAACTCACTTGTTAAAGTTTTCAGCCGGCTCACATTGACGAGACGCTGGTGAATACTGATCCATTCAAGCATTCCATCGAACACCCTGGGATCGTATCTCCCCACATCACAGGTGAAAACAACAAGAGCTTCAGGGTCAATGATCCACCTGTTCACAACAGGCACATTGCCCGATACCCCCATGGTAGTCCACTGGGACCAGATGAGGCCCAGCAAGTCATCGAGAATCTCAGATCTATAGGTCGTCTGCGGCATCTTCGAATCCTAACTGCTGGTACATGGAAATCAGATCCATGGCAATAAGGGCCGAGCCGCAGCAGACAACAAGCTGCAGCGGATCTGCTTTCTTAACCTGGAGCCGTTGGCCTAACAGCAACAATGCATCCTGCAACAATGTACAATTGATCGGATTCATTACTCTCCTCAAACAGCAGTATTACTTGTTCTTATTATAAGTACAACAACTACCAATGTCTAAGTGGAAAACCAGATCCAGGGGGGAATAGGGGTTACTGCTTCTCAAGCTTCCTCCCGACAGCTTTCAGCTGAAGGAGTTCTGCCAGGTCGCTTCTTCGGATTTCTCCATCAATGCAGCACATGACAGAAGTCCTTGTTAACGTTCCGTGCACATTAAGGAACAAGTGCTCCTGATACGTCAGCATACTAAGCAGGAGCGCCGGTTATCCGGGATGAGTTCCCGCCCCTGCTTCAGCTCTGTGAGGCGGAATCAGCACGCTCACCTGCTTGACCGCTCCGCTCAGCATGGGTATTCAATAAGTGGCAGCAGCAGGAAGTCACTGGAAGGAACACCATGAATGGACGAATGGGCATAACGGTCTGTTTCACCCTGGCGGCATTGCTGGCGAGTCCGGCAGTGGCCGCGGAGGAGTGGAACGTTGCCACCGGGGGCGACCCCGCCAGGTTCGGTTACTGCTCCGCCCAGGGGCCCGAGGACGCAACGCTTCTCTGGCAGGGCGGCGCACAGGCGGTAATAGGCTGGCAGCCTGTTACCGACGGCGACATAATGGTTGTGGCGCGGTGCTTCAGCATAAGCGATGTTCTCCACGGAACGCTCATTTACGCATACGACATACACACCGGCCAGGAGCTATGGTCCGCCGACCTGCCGGTGGACTTCCCGGGAACCGACTGGCGCAACCATGTATCGGGCATCGGCAACGGAGTGGTCTACGCCTCCAGGGCCGGAAACACCAACGCTTCGTACATGTACGCCCTGGACGCCACAGACGGCTCCCAGCTCTGGAAGTCCGAGGACCTGGTGGACGAGGCCAGCACCGAGGGCGTCTCCTTCACCCCTGAGGGCGACCTTATCGTGGGCAACTTCAACACGATAATGCGCGTCAGCCAGAGCGACGGCAGCACCCAGTGGACATCCGCCAGGAACTCCCCCACCAGCAACGGCTCAATGGCGGCGGTATCTGGTGGCAGGGCCTACGGCTGGGCCGCAGGGCCTCAGGGCCCCACAATACAGGTGTTCGACCTGGACACCGGCGACTTCCTCTATGAAAGCCCGGCCACATACCCGGGTTATGTACAGCAGGTAGCGCCCTTCGTGGGCCCCGACGGCACCGTCTACGCCCCCCGCACCCAGAACAACCCGTCTACGGACTACCTCATAGCCTACGAGGACACTGGAACCGCCCTTGTGAAAAAGTGGGACACCGAGCTGGGTTATGTGCCCTTCTCCTCATTCTCCGTGGGGCAGGACGGCAGCGTCTACAGCTACAGCAGGGCAGGTGAAATAGTACGCCTCGACCCCGAAGACGGCAGCATCGAAAACACATCGATCAACATACAGGCTGGAATAAGCACATACATGGCCGCCGACGGCGCGGGCAGGCTCTTCGCAGCCTCGGAGAACACCCTGTACTCCTTCAATGCCGACCTTACACTCCGCTGGCAGACGGCGATCACGAACCCCAGCGCACCTGCGATAGCATGGGACGGAACCCTGATACTCTGCGGCACCGGCACCGACATCCGGGCATATGAAGGGGCCAGCACCGGCATACAGCACCAGCAGAACGCCACGGGAACGATCAGCCTGGCCGGCAACCCCGTTACCACCCAAGCACAGCTCACATACCAGATACACACTGCCGCAACGGCCAGCATCAGCATTTACGACTCCACCGGCAGGCGAATCCACTCAACGGCAGCAATGAACCTCAACCCGGGAAGCCACTCCATCCAGCTGGACACCTCCAGCTACCCCGCCGGCATCTACATGGTGGAGCTCAGGCTGGCCGGCGAACCGGCTGGAACGGCAAGGATGGCAGTGGTGAGGTAACACCCGCACCAGGAGCCAACGAAGGAGTGAAGCGCCAGGACTGGTCAAGTATCATGGAGGAAGGAGAGCCGAAGTGAAAGCTCTGCTGTTCGCAGCTCTGCTCATGGCGCAGTCATCCGCAGCCGGCATGACCACCGACAGGAACCGGCTCATGTCCATCGAAGCAGGCGTCGGACTGGGCTTCATGGACCATACCCTGGAACAGGGCCAGGAAGAGGAATGGTTCGATGTGGATACCCTCCGCGATTCCAGCGAGCAGGATGGAGCCGGCTACCGGATCTCTTTCGGAAGAAGATTCTCGGAAACAACCAGCATCATGCTCTACGGAGGAGGGGGAGTAGTATTCCCCGGGATCATTTTCGATAACCACGGCCCCTTCATCCCCCCAGAGCTTACCTACATGCTGAAAGAAAAGCAGCTGGGGCTGGAGTTTCGATACGATGTGATAGGCATAGGTGCCGGAATCAGTTTCTACGAAGGAACCGTAAATCTCTGGCCGGATGAAAGGGAGGGTTACGAACCCGGCGAGGAATGGGAGGGAGACCTCGCAGCCACCGCAGGACTCCATCTGATAGCGGGAGCATCCATCCCTATGGAGACAGCCGGCTTCACCACTAACTTCAGCATCATCTACAGGGACATCCCCCTGGACTTCCCCGCAACCCCCACGGGAGTTGACCCAGGGGTGTTCCACAGATCCCACATCGAGGCCAGGGGAGGAGTTCGGGTGGATATCGGGCTGTTCTGAGAGAAGCGGGACTCCATGGATAAACCGCGGGGGCACCTGCAGCGAGAGAAACTCAAACTCCTGCCCAGTTTCGAAAGCCAGTTACCGGAAGAAGACGGTCGCAGATGCTGTACGAATCAGGTGAAGTAAGAAAACATCTCGCCCTTCAGTGGCTCTTCCTGGAAAAAGCCCGGCAGAAGGGGCTGAGATACATCACCTCAGAACGGCCATTTGCGTTACTTGCAGACTTAAGTGCCGCACTGGAGCTGCTGAGTCAGTGACATAAGCGATTCTTGCCGTATTTGATATATAGCAGCTTCACAATATCTGCAGTCGTTCACGGATGCTTCCTCAGCGGGGATTTGACAGCCTGACAACCACCGAACTGGGCAGATAGGGATAGGGTATCTTCACCCGATACAGCATGTAATCGCTGATGTCATATCCTAGTTTGCTGAACGCTGCTTCGATCATATCTGCGTACCAGCGTATCTCTTTGATCCGGTATCCTGAGGTCCCTGGCATGAGCGCCGTGATCTTCTCGTCGAAGGTGAGCCTGGGCCCTGTTCTCTTATCCGGCGGCGTGTCGGGATAGTTGCCGGACTGAAGGTCGTTGTAAACCCTTACCGAACAGTCCCCGATGTTAAGGCTGTCTGAAACGAATACATCCACCACCTGCAGCTTTGATGGAAAGTTGCAGCTGACCGTAACCGAGCTGTCAGCCTGGTCGCTGCCGGCGTTGTCGCCGGGAGGATAGGTATGAACCTCGGCGGTCACCAGGTTGGTTTCGCTGTTGAGATCCGATGCGCCGCCGCCCAGGAGATCGTCTATGAAGACCCCCGGAGCATCCGCCTCCGGCTGGGGAGTAAGTGTGGTGCAGAACTCATTGAAGTAGGGTATCAGGTTGTTCCTTGAGGGTGCCTGCAGGGGACAGAGGGGCTTGCGGGTGTACGAAATGGATTCGTCGGAAGCGTTCAGAACCTGGAGCTGATCTATCTTGAACAGGGGACAGGTGTTGTTCTGAAACCTTATGATGTTGTGGAACCCACGCATGCTGCAGATTCGCATTCCGCCGTCCGCCGCCTGGTGCACAATGGTGGAGAGGAACGTTGAGGAGGCGCTGATCCCGTTCAGGAACCTCTGGGCAAGGAAGGATGCCTTCTTCTGATCCTGATAGGCTTTTTCGCACCCCTCGGGTGACATCCCGAACAGCAGGAGATTCAGGGAGGCCCTGTCTTCAGCGTATTTCTTCTGCAGCCGGATGAACTCCCTGAAAGCGTTCTCAGCCCTCTGAACTGCCCCGCCATCGGTGCTGTGCTTCATGGCCACCGCCAGGAACTTGCCAAAGGAAGACTCTCCGGGAATGAACCTGGAGCCCAGGAACAGATCCTCCGAATCAATGAAGTTGAACAGTTTCCAGGTAAGGGTCTTGTCGAGCTTGAGCAGTCTGCTCAGTTCAGTTGCCGTTTCAGGGGAACCGCTGATGGACCCGATGGCCTCAACTATAGAAAGCCGCAGCTCGGAAAGAACCGCAATGGATACATCCGCAAAACTCCTGCTGCCCATAAAGCCCTTTCCGCAGAAAGAATGATCCTGCCTGTCCCAGCTTGAAGATACAGGTTCCACTTAGAAAGTCAATATGAATATGCGAGGGTTGACATAGATTCTATATAGAATATATATCGAAAATCGTAAATCGAAAGGATGGTATGAAATGGGCGTATGGTTCGCAGGCATGTTTCTCGCTTCTCTCCTTTTTCGGGGGGTTCCTCTCTTCCATCATCAGGGCTACATACAGGCCGGAGGGGGCGACCTCGATGTGGGTTCTTATTCCTCCCCCCTCGTTGCCGACTGGAACGGGGATGGAGCAAAGGATCTCATAGTGGGAGAACTCGATGACGGCACGATCAACTTCTTTGAGAACACCGGAACCAATCAGAACCCCCTCTTCGGCCCATCCGTTCATCTGAGGGCCGACGGCAGCGAGATAACCATGTCGTACGGTTGATGCTCCGGTGCAACGAATCCACAGGCTGTGGACTGGAATCAGGATGGAATGACGGACATCATCGTAGGCGAAAGGGAAGGGAACATCAGGTATTACAGAAGGACCGGCCCCGGAATACACGACCTTACCTATGAAGGGCAGCTGCAGGTCTCAGGAACGCCGATCGATGTTGGCACCTGCGCTTCTCCAGCCTGCATGAGCACATCGGCATCTGGGGGCTGCACCAGACTGGACTGGAATGAGGACGGCCTCTATGACCTGATCGCCGGCAATGAGCTTGCGTCGTATTCCCAAGCCGCGCTCACAAGCGAAGTTACCATTTTTCTGAATCAGGGTAGCAACTCGAATCCTGTATTTCCCGCCTCGAGTTCACTGGGAGACAGTTTCCCCTTTCGAGGGAAGCCCCAGGTCGTAGACCTGAATGGCGACGGCAAAAAGGATCTTGTCTTCGGCACCTTCACAGGGAATCCCGGCAATTTCTATGGCAGATGCATGTACTTTGAGAATACAGGAACGAACAGCTCTCCGGTCTTCAACGAAAATGGAGGAGTTTTCCTGGAACTGGCTTCAGGGGGCTTCGTGCAGGTTGCCTCGGATGCCGCACTGTGTCTTAACGACTGGAACGAGGATGGAGCAGTGGACATCATCATGGGCGACAACACCGGCAAGCTCACCCTTTTCACCAGCACCGGAGCTTCGGGAAACCAGACCAGCCATACATCCATTGTCCCCACCCCGGCCCTCCGGGTAAGAAGGAATCCCGTGGGAGATCTCCTTGAGCTGACAATTGACGACACTGGAGCAGCCCAGGGTGACATACGAATACTTGACATGTCGGGCAGAACGGTCCGCCGCGAACAAGTACAGCTGAACGATGGAACGGTTATCATGTGCATAAGTGATCTGTCATCGGGTTCGTACATCGTCAGTCTGGAAACCGAAGAAAGAATGAGCTCCTGCTTCTTCACCAGGAGCGCGAGTGAGTGATGAAACGCCGCCTCATCCTGCTCACGGCATTGCTTCTATGCCCTGCGGCAGCTGAAGCAGCCGCTAACCGGAATGGTGTGAACGGGAACGAGGATCATCCCTGCATAGCGGAGCTCCAGCCCCGGGTATCGAGCCCGGAAAAGCCGGGAACAGTACTTCCTCAGAGCAGATGCCAGATGCCCGAATCAAAGGCAGATCAGGATCCGGCCGGAAGCTCCTCCCGTGAGAACATCCGCTACACCCGCGAGAACCCTTCGGGAAAAGGGATTGGGGGACCATCCCCCGATCCCTCACCTGAAGGAGCAGCAACCGGCAGGGAATCAACCTCCACCCCTCGCCAGCACAAAGTTACCCCCGTGGAACAGTCTCTCGGAGATCCCGGCAGCGAGGAGCGGCAGCCGGAAAGGGCTGCAGGCGCTTCCCCAGACAACAGGCAAGCCCCACCACTTCCCGGCCAGGGAATGATCATTAGAATAAGCGAGCTCACAGGCAGCTACCTCCACCTGAACCTCACCCGGTATAAAGGCGAAGAGGTGAGGTTCAGGCTTTGCGATGTCACAGGCAGCCTTGTGAAGACATATGCGGGTTATTCCGAAACAGGTTCCTTCTCCCTGGACATAGCTGATCTGTCTTCGGGGATGTATCTGCTGAATGTGGTTCCCAGCCCCAATCAGAACCCATTACCCGAGGGAACGTCCGCTGCCCCACCGGCGGAGGCACAGCAGCCGTAGACTGGATAAGCCAGGAACGACTGCCGTGCCCAAACAGGGCATAGCAGGTCGGTATCCCTGATGATTTCTCCCGTCCGGTTAAGGGAACACATCCTCGCTGAGAATCATCAGGTCAGCCTTCCTATAGACTTCACTGCTTCATGTAACACCTTCCAGGAAGTTATGGCAGGCACCTCCCGGAGTATTCCCTTAGCCCTGAGCAACACCGCACGCACATACAGGGTATAACCCTCTCCCTGAGGCCAGGGGAGGGATACGGGTAGAAATTGAGCTCTTCTGAAATGGTACCCAAATAAGCAATGCCGCTCCACGGTCCGCTCCCAAGGAGGATGTATCACTGAAAAGAATGCGGTTCCTCTCCTCTGTGATGCCTGTTATCTTTCCGGAACTGATCTGAGAGGGATGGTGAACCATGAGCGCCATGCATCAGCTCCTTAATGCCATAATCGTTATCTGCTTCATCTATGTGATAGCCGTGCTGCTGAAGAAGAAGGGCATCCTTCTTGAGGAGAACTCCCTTACACTGGCCAGGCTGGTCACCGATGTCTGCCTGCCGGCAATAGTGTTCACCGGGCTTGCCGGGCAGACCGTACATGTAAGGGAACTTGAACCATCCGCTGTGATGCTCACGCTGGAGATACTCTGCATACTCCTTGCCTGGGGAGCAACCAGGCTCCTGCGTTTCGATCTTCGTCAGCAGGGCGCGGTGGTGTTCTGCTCCGCCTTCGGGTCTTCCACCTTTCTGGGCTACTCCATCATAACCCAGATGTACCCGGGGAATCAGGCTGCCATCGGGGAGGCCGTGCTCATCTCGGAGATAGGGGTGGGCTATCCCATCTTCATTCTGGGCCCCATGCTGGCGGCCTACTTCAGCGGCAAGAAGAGCGGCCTGGCCGCCTCTCTGGGCTTTTTCCGCTCGCCTGTGTTCTTCGCCCTTATCGCCGGAATACTCTGGGGAATCCTCGACCTGCCCGGGGAAGACAGCTTCCTTGCCCCGCTCTTCCATCTCGGGTCGGTGCTCTCCGGAGCCCTTACTCCCCTGGCCATCATAGCCGTGGGTCTGATGTTCCGCCGCCCCGCTGTGAAGAGCATTGCCATTCCCCTTGCGGTTGTGGTCTTCATCAAGCTCATTCTGAAACCAATGATAGCTTCCGCTGCCGGAAGGGCCCTGGGTTTTCCTGACATGTGGCGCGACATTACAGTGGTTCTGGCAGCAATGCCCCCCGCCGTTCTCGGAGCGGTCTATCTTCGGAGGTACGGCGGAGACGCGTCGCTTGCCTCCGCACTGCTCCTTACTGCTACCATCCTCAGCGCAGCCACCCTGCTGGGGGTATTCTGGCTGGTGGGTGCGTAGGGAAGGAGATGCTGCGCCATACGCCAGAAGAAGATAAGGATGTGTTAGTGTCCGGCAGGACGGTCAGCCGAGCCTGCCCTCAGGCAGAGGTGATAAGCCTGACAACTGTCACTGGTCCATGTCGTCCCGGGTGACTTCCCAGAAGATCCCGTTGTCCTTCACGGACACTTCCCAGAGGGTGTAGGTGGTACCGTACTCGTCCTCAACCTGGAAGTCATAGAACTTGTCCGCCTCCAGGTTGAATGTGAACTCATCCCCCGGGGAGAGAACAACCCCCTCAAGCAGATCGTTGCCCCAGTACTCCCCTCCGCTCTCATCCGCGAAGGCATAAATGATGGAGACATTCCCCAGCCTGTTGATCAAAGTGATCGGAGCTGTTGCCCCGTGTGTTTCGTCCTGGTAGACGGAGTTGTCCAGGTCGGAGGGGGAGATCAGCCATGTGAAGCCATCAGGCCCCACATAGGTGTCGAAGGCGAAGTAGAAGTCGCTGTCTCCGTTCCTGGCGTAAAGATCGTAGTAGTCATCGGATTCCACATCGAATGAGAAGGACTCCCCAGGTTCAAGCACCAGATAATCAAGGCGTTCCTGTCCCCAGGACTCGGCGGAGGAGGGGGTACAGTAAACGTACCACACGGTTCTGTTCCTGAGGCCGTTCTCCACGGTAATGGTGGCTTCCCCGCCAGATGTATTCCAGTCGGAATCCCCCGGCCGCACCATCCACCTGAAGCCGCCGGCATCTATGTTCTGATCCAGGAGGGTGTAGCAATCCCCATCCTCGTCTATAACCTGTATATCGTAGCTGTCAGCCTCATCGAAGAAGAACGAAACATCTTCCGAGGGCTCCAGCGGCTCATCAAGTCTGTTCTCCGACCATGGCCGGCTGGACGGATCTATCCAGACCTCGACGATATCGGTTCCATCCAGGCCGTTCTCGATCACTACCTCAACTTCAGCCCTGTCGTCCGCAACCGGCGCATCCTGCTCCTCCGCCTTCGGGTCCCCCCCGAACTGGCAGGACAGGGACAACATCAGTACCGCTGTAACCAAGATCGCTTTAAACACTTCATCTCCTTCTGCTAAGAACTGCCAATGATCAAACAATATAGCTTAGCCCCTGCTACCGAAAAAGGCCGGAAACATCCCAGAACCCTGGAGAAGCACCCCCCTCTCCGGACACATCGACTCAGGCGGTAAGGGCAGATGCAGCCAGGAAAAACCGGCACACCAGGGCTCTATCAGGCTGATAAGGCCAGGCAGCAGAGAGTAAGGAAAGGAAGTTACTCCGAGAAGCGCCTGACGAGCCGAGCCAGCAACCGAAATGAATACAGAACACACAGAAGAAGCACACGGAAGAACCAGGCACAGAACTCAAGATACGAGTACCCCAGAAACAAACAACGCACAAGACACCTCTGGAGCAGGGGTGAAGAGAAAGAGTCCCCGGGTGGCACATGACCCACCGGAATGATCTCCTGTTTCGCCCGGGCCAATTTCTTCATGAAGATGTTTCATTTCTTTGGCCATAAGTGTATCACTTCATGATTCATGATGATTGTCAATGTCTGATTCTTGCAATTGTGCTGAGTTTCTGTTAGACTGCAAATGGTTTGATTGCCAGGAAGGTGGATGAATGCACATTGTATTAGGAATAGAGAATGTTAACTTGTCTCAGTACAACGAGTTTCTTGCACAATCTTCTGATGCAACAATCTTTCACACTATTGAAATGCAGCATTCATTTTCCTTTGATCCTCTATATAAGCCTGAAATTGCTATCTGTATAGATCAGGATGAAATAGTAGGTGCATTAACTTGGGTTGTCAGGAAAGAGTATTCAGGATTGCTTGGACCACTCACTGCGAGAAGCATATCATGGGGTGGGCCGTTAGTACCAAACCATGACAATCGGGTGCTTTCGCAGCTGCTAGAGACTTACATCAAGTCTGTTAAGAGCGTTACCGTATTCTCGGAGTTTAGGAACCTCTTCGATCTCTCTTGGGCATGGCCAGATTTTGAGAGACATGGTTTCACATGCGAACCACACATGAACTATTTGATCGATCTCTCAATGTCTCAGGATCAGTTAATGAAGGCAATGTCCCAATCTCGCAGGAAAATGCTGAGGAGAGTTATTAATAAAGGTGATCTGCAGGTTAGGGAAGTGTTTTCTGAGAAAGAAATTGAACAGTTCTATCAACTGGTTCAACTTACTTATCAGAAGGTGAGGAAACCCTATCCCAGTCTTTCTCACTTTGTGGGAGCAAAGAGAGTAATGGGTGATGCAGCTGGTTGCTTCATATGCTACAAAGACTCTGTCCCGATAGCATCAAGATTTGTTCTCTGCAATAATTCTGTCGTCTATGATTGGTATGCAGGCAGTGATCCTGATCACAATCACCTCAATCCGAATGAGTTTATCGTATGGGAGATCCTCAAGTGGGCAAAGGACAGAGGACATAACATTTTTGATTTCGGCGGTGGAGGAGATCCGAGCAAGCCCTATGGTCCAAGGGAGTTCAAGAGGAGATTTGGTGGACGGGAGGTTTTCTTCGACAGGTTCGTACTTGTCCATAAACCGTTCATAATGAAACTGGCTAAAGTTGGCTTCTCCATCAGGCAGAAAACTGGCTTCCGTTAGTATCCAGGAAATGGTTCAGTAGTCTAACAAGATCATTACGCGTACCTGCATTGTCGGGACATGGAAGGCAGACAAGCCTTTCTGAAAGTTGATGTGTCCCCGGGTATTCCTTGCTGTAATCCTTGCCGAGAATCTCTGATGGCACTTCATAGTGAAACCTGCTGACATCGAATCCATGCCTCCTCAGAAAAACCTGGAGATTTGCTGACATGCCTATATCTGGCATCAGTACCGGGAAGAAAAGACCATTCCACTGATCATATTCATCTGACCCAACAAGAGTCAGTTGCATTCCCGACAGGCTGTCCCTGAGAAGCAAACCCCTGTTCCTCCTATCCCTGATGACTTCCTCATAAAGAAGCAAATTTGAGAACGCCATAGTGGACTGCAAGCTTCCCATTCGCATAATACTGTTCTCCGAAGGCAAGCTTGCTGTATCCACAACTCCCCCTCTGATAAGGAGTTTGCCGAGTGCTGTTTTCTTTGTGATCTGCCGTACAGGTCGGGCAATGTACCTCAGAAATAGCGGGTTTAGTACCATATGATCCAGAAGGACTCTTGCTGTTATTGTCAGATCCTTGAATATACCTATATCTTGGATCAGTTGATCTGGATAGCAAGGCTGTTCTTCGCCGTTAATCAGAAGCGCTCCTCCTCCACTGGAGAGAGGTTTTCCCACCCTGAAACTGGCTATGGCAAAATCCCCGTAGGTTCCACTGTTCCTTCCTTCAACGGCGCATCCGAAACTGTTGCAGATATCCTCGATGACAGGGATGTTGAGCTTCCGTACCTCATCGATGAAATCAGCCGGGCCGCACGGAAAGCCGAAAAGCCCGGTATGGATTATTGCCTTGGTCTTCGCGGAGATCTTTTTTTCTAATGAGGCAATGTCGGGACGAAGAGAAACTGGATCTATATCGAAACAGACAGGTACAGCACCGGCTGCCTTAATAGTTTTATGTACTACATCAGTGGTGTAAGCGTTTACAAGAACATCGCCATTCTCACAACCCAGTGCTTTCAAAGCAAGGAAAAGAGCAGATCTACCTGAATCGGTGGGGATGACTTCCGAGCAACCGATGAACTCCTGAAGTTCCTGTGCCAGTTGGGCGGAGCTGATGGGCGAAGAGATAACCCTTATCCAGAAAGAAGGGTTTATGCTGAGATCATAAATACCATGAGATTTGATACCCATCAATTACCCAGTGACACAAGTTCATCAACGATGAACTCAGTAGTTTTCAGGTGGGGGATATCCACTCCTGACTTTCTTCTTTCTACAACAATTTTAGACGCATCTTCCGGATTCACCATTCTAACAAGCCTGCCTTGCTTCACCAGGTACTCATCGACCGCACCCCATTCTCCTGAGAAGAAACTGTAGGATGGGACTCCGAGCAAGGCTGCTTCGCGGGTCATGGTTCCCCCTCCGCCTATCACAGCATCCACCGAAGAGATAAGGTCAGGACCATCGATAATGGGCGGAAAAACATAGTCGGCCTTGCCCCCTTCAAGAAAACTCGCAAGTTCCTGTTTCTGAATCTTGTCCCTGGGGTATATGAAGAGACATATGCCACTTGTTTTTTTCAGTCTTTCTAAAACAGATATCTGGATTGCCTGGCTGGCACTGGATCTGTAGTGTGCCGTTCTTCCTTCAGGTCTGAATAATAACTTTGTAGAGCCCTGCTTTTCTGAAATGAACTCAGGGATTACTCTAGGTAGTTGCAAACCCTCCAGATATATGTTTTCCTTTATTCCGGGATAGTGAAGGATCCTTCCTTTGTTCTTAGGAAAGGCTTCAAATGGAATGGGCTCTGGAACAAGAAGGAGGTTAGAAAGGCTGTTATGGAACTGACTCGAGTGCTCATAGTCTTCCAATGAAACCGACGTGATACCCATTATGTGTGAGGCAATAAGCATGGATCTGGAGGCATGTGCAATTGAGAATGCAAGTTCACTGCGCACAGGGCTTATGTACTGCCTGAGCAGAAGTACACGTTGAAGGACTCGAAGGGCTTTCCCCAGCGAAGACTTCGAACCACTTCCTTTCCCGAGCAGTTTTGCAGAAAGACCATGCTTCTCAATGAGTTCGGCTGTGAAGGAAAAGTTTCTCGCTGTCATTACTGGCTCATAGCCACGGGCTTCCAGTTTTCGTACTATTGGCAGCAGTACAGGTATATGCGGGGCATTTTCAAAGTCAACCCAGAACTTTGTCTTCATTTTCTTTCTTCCTGTGTTCATCAGCGAGTACAGATGGCAGAGTGAACCTCACGTCAGTTCGTTCCAAAAAGGACTTGAGAAAAATACTATAAGCATCTGATACTGCATTGTTAAAATAGTCAGGATGCACAATGATATTAATCAGTGCCCCAAGTTTTGCTAGCTCTTCAGCTTGATGCAGCCAGATCCTTGGCGAGGTTTCATCAAGCTCGAAAAAAAGAGTGAAATCCTGCCACAGGGTCACAGGCAACTCCACAGTGTTTAAATTCAGCATGAATGGTCGATACTTCTCACATCCCCCTGGCTGAGGCTGAAAAGGATCCCAGGCAGGAAAGGAAGAATCCCAGCTGAAATAGCCAATCTCATTCATCATAGCCTCGTTGCGAAGAAGGGATGGCGAACGGAAGCCGACAAGTCCGTTCTTTTCGGATATCAGAACGATCCTATCCATACGTCTGCGGAACTCATCGTAACTTCTGAAGAGTCTCCCATCATGAAAAAGACCGTGGGCTCCACATTCGTGTCCAGCTTTTTGCAGAGCTTCAATCTTTGCTTCAGTTCCCTTATACTTCTCAAGGACAAAATTCCATGTGGATTTCACTCCGTACTCATTCTCCAAAGAGAGAATCCTGTCGATATTCCTTAGACCATCCTCCCCTTCCACATCATGGGTGAGGAGAACTGAGACTTGTTTTGCTTCATGCAGTGAAGCTACCTCTGAAGGAACCTGCTTTATGAAAGGCGGGTGTTGTGAGTGAAAGATGCGCTTTGCCCGTTTCTTACGGAGCATGACTTGAACGGATCTGGGAATGGCTGGTTTCAGCAGGTAAAATAGCCTTAAAAACAAGCGTGGAACTCACCTTTCCGGGATTAGAACATGATTAGTATATAACACAGAAGGAAAGCCAAGAAGCTCGCTAGAAAAACTCATTATGGAAGAGCAAATGGATAGGATTAGGCTACTGTTCCTTGCAGATTGTCTTAGAAGAGGAGGATCCGAAAGGCAGCTGTCCTCTCTTCTCAATCATCTTTTTCCATCAGATGAGCTTGAAATCCAGCTCATGACGAGGAACCCGGAACTGGAGTACGACCTGCCTGATGATCCATATCTGCATCTTCGCATACCATGTCGAAAACTGTCCAAAAGGGAGTACTTCAGGCTTATTTATGAGACCATTAAGGATTTCCGGCCAAGCATCGTACATGCGTGGGAAAAAACTGGAGCTACAGGAGCAGCGTTGTGCAAACTTGCTATGCCCACGGGTTTAGTTCTCCTTGATGGAACAAGCAGATTCGCAAGAACACTCAAGTATTCGGACAAGGCTTTGTGGACGTTCAAGTTCAACCATTCAGTAGCTGATGTTGTAGTTGGAAACTCAAAGGCATCACTTGGGGCGCATGGGCATGTTCCGGAAAACACAAGCAAGTACTTGTGCATCCCGAATGGTATTGACCTTGGCAGATTCCCAATCCATGAAGATGGAAGGCTTTATCCACGGGGTCCGCATGAGTTCGTAATGGTCGCCAACTTTACCCCGGCAAAGGACCATCTTACAGTAATTGGCGGCTTCACTTCACTCATGGATGAAGGATTTGATATACGACTCTCTTTTGTTGGAGATGGCCCGTTACGGTCTCAGGCGAAAGATGCTGTTCCTGAACGCCATAAGGATCGATTCGCTTTTCTCGGCAAGAGAACTGATGTTGATCAGATCCTGATGAAAAGCAGCATTGGTCTTCTACTCAACTCACCAGGTCACGCCGAGGGCATGTCAAACGCTGTAATGGAGTACATGGCAGCAGCTCTTCCGGTTATCTGCACAGATGCAGGGGGGAACCGTGAAACTGTGGAGCACGGTCGAAACGGCTATCTGATCCCATATCGGTCTGAGCAAGAACTGATGTCATATGCAAGGGATCTGGTTTCCAATTACGCGAAGCTTTCTTCAATGGGGACAGAGTCAAGAAAGATCGCTGAAGAGACTTTCTCCCTTAGTGTTATGGCAGAAAAGTATCTATCGCTGTACAAGTCATTGGTCACCCTCTGATGGGTGCTATCTTTGTACAGAAGAACAGCAGCGGAATCCCAACCCGAACTCTTGATGTTTTTCGCAGAAAGGGTTTTCAGGATCCTCATGAGATAGTATCTGGATCTACCACTGTTTTCTACTTCCCAAAGCAGATAGCTGAGTACGAAGGCATCGCTGAGAGAAACGGAACCAGAGCAGTTGTGTCAGGCACATGCTTCTACCATGAACTTCCACCCCAAGAAAGTCTGGATCGGATTCTAAAGGACATTGAAGAAGGAACATTCTCGACATCAATGCTTAAGGGGAACTTCCTCCTGATTGTTCTCAAGAGTGATGGGGAGATTTCTCTGTGTACAGATAGAATCGGACAGTACTCAGCTTATTTCCACAATGGAGCACAGATACTTTCATCCTCCTTCCTGGCCGTCTTAGCGGCTGCAGGTTTCGTTCAACGCATGCGTCTGAACAGGGCCAGCATTGCTGAAGTGCTTCTCACTGGTACAGGCTTTGGTGCGGAAACCATGGTGACGGATGTAAAAAGACTTGTTCCCGGGAACGAGGATGAAATCGAGTTCATCAATGTACTTAAGTACTCTGCTGTGCGAAGCAATCATGAAACTGATTCCGAGTCAGACATCGAGGAACAGATCGAAATCCTCCGGTCTGAGTTCAAGATTTACACGAAACTCTTCGATAGAACAGGTGTTGTTACAGGTCTTACTGGAGGGCTGGATTCGCGACTGCTGCTACTGCTGCTCAGAGAGAATCCAGTTAGGCTTCGTGCCTTCACGAACACATACGACTTACAAGCTCGTGAGTACATCTGTGCAGCGGAACTGGCTCAAGCAGCTGAAGTTGACTTTGAAACATACGTACCAGAAAAACCCTGGGAGATGGAAACAACGGAGTACCGTGAAATGGCTCGTGACGGTTTCTTCTTTTGGGATGGCATTCCAAGAATCCATCACCTTTGGATAGAGAAGAGAAAGAGTCGTTCTCACCTAGAGTCAATCTATGATTCCTGTACTTCCGGAGTTAGTGGTGTGGGGGGCGAGAGGTTCAGGATACATGACGGGATGACCTCCAAGCGATATCCCGTGGAGTCATGGATTGACAACGAAATCCTGGGCGCATGCGGAAGATCAGCTCTTGCTGGAGAGAAGAGCCGAGATTTCCGAGCCGGTTTTCATGAGAAGATCAGAGCCCTGGCAGGGATCGAAGAAAAAGAGCACAAAGTCTGCCTCACTAAGATCAGAAAGTTCTACGACAATGTGTACAATACCTCGAATAGAACATTCAGGGCTTCAATTGAGAATCAGCTGGTGTTCTTCCTGTCACCCTTCGTTGAGCCTGAAATAGGGATATTAAGCACCGACCTCGTAAAGAGATATAGGAATCTGGAAGCTGAAATGATCAATAGGCTATCTCCAGAGCTTAGCCATGTGAGAACCTCGTACGGTTATAGCCCCGGGAAGTATGCATCATCCCGGGACTTCCTCTTAAGAACACTGAAAAGCAGAGCTTTTTTTGGCTTTTTCAGTTTTGCGAGAAGCCATCTCAGTAAGAACTCAGGCTTGCTTAATGAAAGAATGCTAGCAAGGCACAGCTTTCACAGAGACCATCTTGATCGAGTGAGAAATCTGGACCTGCCTATCGATGTCAAAGCTTTAGCAGCGAACCCCAGCCTGTTCCCTGTACTGATTCAGACCGGTATGTTCCTGGAAGAAATGGAGGAGTATCTGAATGCTGATTAAGAGTGCTCTTGCTTCTCTGCTTGATCTCAGGACCAGACAGGAGTGCCGGAAGAAGAAGCGCTCTATTTCAAGGATTGCTGATAGGAGTTATAGCAGCCCCTCACAATCGACATTGAATGACTACAACAGGCTATGGAAACCTCTTGCAGGTTCACCGGATCCCTTCTACTGTTCCATCTATTCAGAGATCAATGGCGTTGAATCTAGCCTGTATGTACCGGAGTACGTCTATTACTCGGTCATCGAGCCCACCCTTAACAATCGGGCGTTCTCCCTTGCATATGCTGACAAGGGTTTCTACGGTACGCTTACCGGGAAGGGAGGGGTGTTACCGACTCTGGCACTGAAGGGAATTTCAGGCGTGCTGTATGACCCCGATGATAAGCCGGTCAGTAGCGATTTTTGTCTGGCAGATTATCTTTCAGTAGGCGAGAACTACGTTCTAAAACCAGCTACCGACTCAGCCGGTGGGCGTGGGGTCAAGCTGGTGAAAGCTGTTTCGACGGAACGGATACAGGTTGATAACGAGGTTCTCTCACCAGATGAGCTGCGCGGTCTTCTCAGACGGACATACAGGAACAATTTCGTGATTCAGGAAAAGATCGAACAGCACCCATGGTTCTCCGCATTCAATGAGACTTCTGTAAACACTGTTCGTATGATGACCCTTAGGATGCCTTCCGCCGAAAGCATTGTATGCCTCCGTTCGGTACTCCGGTTTGGAATGCCGGGGAGTATAGTGGACAATCAGGCGTCAGGAGGTTTGTCCTGCGGTATTGAGGAAGAAGGCAGAGTGAAGGACTTCTGCGTTGACAAGTATGGAAGAAGAACCCCTGTTGAAGCCGGTGGCCAGTTTGTCCCGGGATACGAACAGATGAAGGTTGCCGCCGTGGAGATCGCTCAGAAGTATCACTATCACCGCATTCTGGGGTTTGATTTCTGTTTGAATGAGTCCGGTGAGATCAGGCTGCTGGAGATCAACACCCGAAACCTAGAGATCAACTTCATGCAGATGAACCTTGGCCCGCTTTTCAGGGAATACACCGATGAAGTGATCGCTTTCTGCAGCAAAGGAACTAGAACGGTCGTACTTGATTGGGATATCTCAAACTGAATTCAGCACTTTTCTGTAGATTTGAACTATCCTCTCTGCAACGCTATCCATATCAAGCTTTCTTACGGTGATCGCTTCTCGCCCTTCTGAGGGCTGATCTCGTTCAAGCATCTCAGTCAGGGCCTCTCCAAGGGAATTATGATCGTAAGGGCATAGTCTGCAGCCTTCTACTCCATCAAGCAGGAACTCTGTGTCTCCAACGGGTACTGAGACTATCGGAGCGTTGCACGCCATGGCCTCCTTTACGACATTGGGGGAACCCTCTTCCAGAGACGTGAAGAGCATGCAGTCACATGCGTTCATAAGCAGAGGAACTTCAGCTGGCCTTATGCCCCGCAAAGGTACACATCGAATGGATTTCCCCAGGATACCCTCGGCTACTTCAAGAGCTTTGCTGGCTAGAGAGTAATTCTTGTTCTTGTCCAAGGGGTTACCTCCGAAAAGAACTACTGTCTCATCAATGCTAATGCCAAGACTTGCTCTGGCCGAATCCTTGCCTACAGGAGAAAATGCTCGTACATCCACACCGTTTGGAACAACCTCGCATTCGATAGGAGCCAGTATCTCTGCCATGTTTCTGTTCTTAACAATGACCGCAGCAGCCTTCCTGCAGGCGTATCGTGAAAGCATGTGCTCCCAGATGATCCTTATCCTTGCGGAAAGACCTTCTCTGTCAGGTGAATCCTGTATATCACTGCCCATCAGAGATACAACTACTGGAGTGTTGGAACCCCTTACTGCGGAAAACCCGCAAAGGCCATAGTGGGCATGCAGAATGTCATACTGGTCCGCGATCTTGCGTATTTTGCTGACGGCCTTGCTGTATTTCAGCACAGGCCGCCCGGTTATCTCCATTATTGCATGGTGTTCAAGTGAAGGGGCAAGCGATTTGATCTGTCTTGCCACAGGGGCCAGAGTGCCGGGCTTTCCTTCGGATGGCATAGCGCCTGCAATATAAAGAACACGCATTATTCCGCAGCCGTGTTCCTGAAGAATGTTGCTTTTCCTGAATGACTTAACTCAGGGCTGCTTAAGGAAAATCTGAACTCGTGATCTACACCGAAGGCCGACAGCCGTCTGTCCATCTCCGCATTCAATGATGCAGTTACATTATCTTCAGGAACTGGAGTTGAATAAAGGGTTGTAATGAATGCATCTCCATTCCAGACGGTTTGATAGGGTATGTGTCTATGGAACACTGAACTGAGGAGCCTCCCCAGTGAATCACCGAAATAGGTTATGGGATTGATGTAAGAACCGGCTATTTCAATGATGTTAGACATTCTTCCCAGCACTCGCTTGAAGGAAGACCAGTTGGTCCCCGAAGGGCAAGCTTTTTTATCAATGTCAGTTTCGACGATGTCCCCAACACGGTATCTGATGAAGGGCATTACCCGATTGTCCAGATCAGTTACAAGAAGTGAGTAATGCCTGCCGTGGCACTGATCAAACTCGACTATCACATGAGGATCCATGGTGTGATAGAGTCCGCAATCTGGGCACTGGAAAGCTATGCCGTTAATCTCACTGCAGCCGTACATGTCGGATACTGGGCCTAGGTGACGTTCTATAAGGTCCCTGTCTTCCTCAAGCAGGGTTTCAGCAGTTGTGAAAACCCTTTTCACATCAAGGGAAACTCCCAGGGTAGCCAATACTCCCGCTATGGACCTTATGCTGTTCGTATACCCGGAAACGTATTCTGCTCTGGATGATATGATCCGATTGATGGCTTGTCTCATGTCAGCATCGGACATAAGACCGCAGGCAGGTATTCTCACCTCGTTCTGTATGAAGGCGTTGATTCTGGATGACGGCCTTGTCCAGAGAGTGTTCACTGTTTTTGGATTACCCCAGATGTTAACCGTTCTATCCCCGGGATTCCAGCCGTTAACCATCCTCCCGAAGTACAGGCTCGCCTTCCCCATGCTCTGGGTAGCACTGTCTTTGTAGTAAGATATCGGAATGCCTGTTGTTCCGCTGGATGTTCCCTTCGCAGTACTTCTGTCTGGAGAAGTAGCTGATCGCATCAGTTCAGGAACATCGTTCCTCTCAAGCGGTGGGAGCTTTTTCAGGTCTTCAGCAGTTTGAATGTCCTCTGGTGTCATCCCAAGGTCAAGCATTCTTCCTCGATAGAACTCTGAACTTGAAAACGAATGTTTGATAAGGCTTTTCAGCTTCTGCTGCTGAAGATCCTCTAGATCTGAACTTGATAGCTTCCAGGCTGATCGCAGGAAAGAAATATCCCGCCGGACATTCTGCTTCTTCAGCATGTCCTGAAGCGGAACTCCTATTCCCCAGGCGATGCAGTTTCTGAAGCTCAAGATGTTCTCCTTGATGAGGAGAGAAGACGATTAAGGGCAGGTAGAAGAGTGTAGGGGAACCTTCCTCGCAACGCCTGTACCTTGGCAATAACTCTGAGTGCAGATATTGTGGAGAAACGACCTTCCGTAACGCCAATTCGAGTGAAGCTTGCGTCCGGAACTGGCCCTTTCCCCTCAACCGCATGTACAAGACTGTAGCCAGCCTGAAATGCAGTATCCACACAGAACTGATTGTAGTCTCCATGTGGCCAGCATATGCATCTTACTTCCTTATCAAGTTTCTCTTCTATGATCTTCTTCGATTCTTCGATTTCCCATTTGACCCGATGCTCATAGTCTTCCTTGGACTCCCTGGAGAGAATCAGCTCATCAGCAGCCTTAAGACTGATGTACTCGTTCTCTACAAGTTTGAAGCACTCCCGAAAAGAGTAGCGAGACCAGTCAGTGTTCTGAAGCTTCTCAACGCAGTACTCCGAGAAGGAAGGATTAATCTCGACTCTTCTGGTCGTAACAGCAGAGGTTTCTTCAAGGAAAGGGGTTCCATACGGCAGCAGTTTCTTCACCCTTTCATCCGAGATGTAATAAGGCCTTCTCTCAGGAAAAGCATTCGTTACAGGATACAGCCAGTCAGAACATGGGTTGTGGAAGTCCCTGATCCTGTCTGATGCATACACTTTTGAATGGGTCATGGTATGTGACTGTATGTCAACCAGACCAGAGCTTTCCATCTCCTTCATCATCTCCCATGTTAGGAAGCCTTCAGAGCGTGGGTTTTCTGATGTGATGCCTGAAGTGTCAACATAGCATGGGCTGACGAATATGGTGGCCCTGGCACGATACTTTTTCAGCAGGGGGTATACAAACTGATAGTTATCAAGATAGCCGTCATCGAATGTTATGCAGATGTTCCTGCCAGATGCAATCAGATCTCGATCGTTGCAGTAATCACCTAGGGTAACGAACCTGAACCCTCTTCGTACGAAGTATTTCAGGAGGGTTTCGAAGAGAGTGGCAGATACAGTAAGATAAGATTTGTACCAGCTCTTACTTCTTTCGTCGGAGACGGAATGGAAGTAAAGGATCGGAAGGATGCTTGAACCGACCAATGCTCTTCCTCCAGTTCGCTGAAACAATTGAGTGAAGCTGCCTTCTTGCATTCGGTATAATATAAGCTTGGAACCAGTCATGTTTTTGGGGGAAGAGTCAACTCACTATGAAGATTCTCGACTATACCAGATTCGCTATTCCACTTGTGGCAAATGGTCAAGCAAAAGTGCTGAGTCATTTAAGAACGCTTAAGTATGTGTCTCAACTTGATAGTGGTGAACTGCAGGACTATGTGCTTCTTAGAAGAAACACTATTCTCAAATATGCATTAGAAAATGTTGAGTTCTATAAGAAATTTAATGAAAGAAGCAAGCCTGGAAGTAGTTCAAGCGAAAGCTTTTGGCAGAATCTGCCATTTTGTGACAGAGATGTTATCTCCCCCTGCGAAGAGAGTTTTATCTCGGACGAGTACACCCTGAGAAATTGGAATGATACGAGTGGCTCAACTGGGCGCAGATTCAGATTCATAGGTGATCCTGATCAGACTCTATGGGCTGAGGCCTCGGCAGCCTTCATAAGAGAAGTAATTTTGAGCACTCCTGTTCCAAAAGAACTTGTCATCTGGGGTGCATCCAGGGACGTAAGTTCAAGCTCTGGAGTCCTTTCAAGACTAAAACTGTTGGTCAGAAGGAAGAAGTACAGTGTTGCTTACAAACTGGACAGTATAAAGATAAATAAGCAATTACAGATAATTAATGAATATGAACCAACATTGTTAACTAGTTATCCGAATATACTTGCTCTTCTGTGCCAATCGGACAGAACAGGAGTGCTTCGGGGAGTTAGAGCAATAATGTCTGCAGGTGAATGGCTTAGGCCGGATCTGCGAGAAAAGATTGAATCCCATCACGGAAAGAGGATCTATGATTTCTACGGGACAAGAGAGATGGGAGCGATTGCCTTTGAATGCCCAGAGCGAAAAGGGCTTCATATTCTCTCCCCGATGGTTTTTCTGGAAGCAATTAGACCCGATGGTTCTCTCTGTTCTTCAGGCGAGATTGGAGAACTTGTAGTAACATCATTGATAAGAAAAAGCATGCCTTTGATCAGGTATCGCATCGGAGATATGGGATCACTTTCAGATGAGAGATGCAGCTGCGGATTAGCCTTTCCTCTTATTAAGGATATCTTTGGCAGAACCATGGACTCTGTAAGGCTGCCAGATGGGAGGATTATTGCTGGCTACTTCTGGACTCATTTTGCCCGTGATGTTCAAGGAATCAGTCAGTTCAGAATTGTGCAAAACAAATCCGGCAGTATTTCTTTAGAAATAGTTCCGGAAAACAAGTTTGATGATGGGCTCTTAGAGAAATGCGAATCAGCATTAGCTGACAAACTCGGACTAACTGAAGGTGTATCGGTCTCTCTTGTGAAGGAGCTTCCTGTGAATCAATCCGGCAAGACAGGCCTTGTAGTCAGCCATTACGGGAAATCACAGTGACCGGTATAAAACCACTCCGCCTTCTTTTTGTCACTGGAACACTTAGTCCAGGTGGTGCTGAGCTTCATTTGCTCAAGTTGCTGCGAGTCCTTGATCCTTCTCTTGTGGAAAGCCATGTGATTCATTTCGCTTATGGCGATCTTTATGAGGAGTACCAGAAGACTCCAGCTGTGCTTCACTTCATAGAAAGGGGCACTGGTTCGTTTCCAGTTAAGCTGCTAAGGTCAGTGCTTGCATTCATGAAGACGGTAAAGCAAATCAATCCGGATGTCATCAACTCCCAGCTACCAGAGACGAACCTGCTTACTTGCTTCCTTGTTGGCAGGAAGTATCCCATTGTTGTTTCAGAGAGAGGGCTTGGAAGAACCAGAAAGCCCTGGGAGAGACTTCTCAGAAAAACCGCTTATAGAAGAGCATCTCATTTTCTCGCTAACTCACCTGCTACCGTGCGCAGAATGCTTGAGAGGGAAAGGATTCCGGTTAGACGTGTCTCCCTGATCAACAACATCATTGATGTTCCCTCGGTCTCTGTGTCCCATGTGCAGGAGACTGGAAGGGAGGAAGGCGAAGTCCTGGTTATGGCAGTTGGTGGTTTAAGAGAGGTAAAGGGTTTCAGCCATCTGATAAATGCTACTGGGATACTATCTGATATTATTCCAGGGATCTCCCTTGCAATAGTCGGAGAAGGTCCGGAAAGAAGCAGCCTTGAAGAACTCATCAGGCAACTTCAGCTTGGCGATAGGATAGCCCTCCTTGGTTATAGGGCCGATGCAGTGGACCTGTTATCCACTGCAGATGTGTTTGTATCGTCATCTTTGAGCGAAGGGCAGTCCAACTCCATCCTTGAAGCTATGGCCCTCGGTGTTCCAATTGTGGCCACATCTGTAGGTGGTACAACTTCCCTTCTCGCAAATGGAGATGCCGGCATCCTAGTTCCTCCTGGAGACCCCGCAACGTTAGCGGAGGGAATAAGACAATGTATTAGCGAGGGCAGAGAAGCTCAGATGAGGGTGGAAAAGGCAAAAGAGATCATCCGTAACAGTCATTCACCGGAGACCATCAGAAACCAATATATGGCCATATATGAAATGCTGGCGAAACGAGGAGATCAGTGTTCATGAGAAGAAACGGCAGCGTTCCAGTTCTCATGTTCCATAGTATCAGACCGAGAGAACACATCAGGGCAAACCTGTCTGTGCCGCTGGAGGTTTTCACCGGTTGTATGAGAGCCCTTTCTCAAAGCGGTTACAGAACTGCAAGTCTACATGAACTCTATGAACACAAAAGCGGAAGAAGCCAGCTTCCGGAAAAGACGGTAATTCTTACTTTTGACGACGGCTTCCTCGATAACTGGACATATGTACATCCTGTTCTCAGCTATTACTCTCTGAAAGCCACTGTGTTTCCCTCAATAGATTTTATCGGTGAAGGTCCACCAAGGGAAACCATAAGTTATGACGGTAAGCTTCATGATGATTATTCAGATCTCGAGTACGAAGGTTCCCTCAGATGGAGCGAGTTGAGAGCAATGTTATCCAGCGGTGTTTTTGATGTTCAGTCTCATACGGTAACCCATGATAGGTATTTCTCTGCTCCGAAGATCGTTGGTTTTACCGGTGATTCCAGGAACTACAACTGGATGGCATGGAACCTATATCCTGGGAAAAAGCACCAGCTGCTGGAAAGCTCAGGAGGGTTCATCCCTGATGGTCTCCCAGTATGGGAGTTCGGCCGGGCTCTCGGAGTTCAGCGTTTTTTCCCGGATGCTGAACTGGAGAGAGAAGTTATCGCTGCCCTTAGAAGCAAGATCGGAGAGAACTACTGCGTTGATCCGAATTCAGTTGATCTGGCTAATACCATGGTTTCAGACTGGAGTACTAAGAAGGGCTTTCCAGGAAGGATGGAAACAGAGCAGGAGTACCTCCAGCGTGCTGAATACGAGCTGAGGAACAGCAGGGAAACACTTGAAAACAAGCTTGGTAAACCAGTGAATTTCCTCTGCTGGCCAGGCGGCGCAAGAACGGAACTTGCCCTTTCGGTCCTGCGCAAGAACGGCTATATGGCTTCCACTGCACCGTCTGCCCTAAGGGGGAGGAACAAGAACAAGCCAGGCGAGGATCCCAGCGAAATATGGCGCATAGGGTCTTGCATGAAATGGGCTTGGCGAGACAGGAGCGGAGATGTGTCTCCCGAACATTTCATAGCAGTTCTTGACCGTTACAGAGGGTGCATGAGGGGATATATTGGGAATGCCATGTACAAGTTCTTCAATGTGCTCAAATCATCAGGCAGGTGAGGTAGTATGCGTATTCTGGTTCAAACGAATTCCGGGTACTTCTACCCGCTTTGGATAGAATTCCTGAGGAAGTTCGGTGCTGAACCAGTTCAGCTGGACCTCCCAGGTGGTGATACTATCCCAGTTCCTGACAGCTATTCTGGACTTATGTGGCATCTTTCAATGGAGCCTTCCATTCTTCAGACCGCTGAACCATTCCTTTCTCCGATAGAGTTCATCCACGGGAAAAAGGTGTTTCCAAATTACACAACCAGGTGGCATTTCGAGAACAAGTTCTCGCAGAAGTATCTACTGGATTCCCTCGGGGCAAGGACTCCTGAGACACATTGCTTCTGGAGCAGAGAATCTGCCATGGAATGGATCTCTTCTTTGGGGAAGGGCAGTTTTCCTGTTGTACATAAGAAGGGGAGAGGCGCTGGCTCTGTAAATGTTGCTCTTGTTGAAACCGCGCATCACGCAGAGAAAATAGTATTGGATGCTTTCTCACCAAGAGGAACATGGCATCAGAACGGCTATCTCCCAACCGCTGGGAGAACTGGTAGTAGAAAACTCAAGACTCTTCTGTTCAATCAGCTTGTGAGAGCTGGGGACGCCACTGTTCATGTATTAACTGGCAGAATGCCCCATCTACCAAAGAAGTACTGGATGCCTGAGAAAGACTGCGTACTTTTTCAAGAGTTCCTGCCCGGAAACAGGTTTGACACCAGGATCACCATTATTGGCAACCGGGCTTTCGGGTTCAGGCGATGGAACAGGCCAGATGACTTCAGAGCTTCTGGAGGAGGGGATCTCGATCACAGTATTGATGGAATAGACCGGAAGTGTATTGAGATTGCCTTTCAGGTAAGTGAGAAGGCCGGCTTTCAGTCTATGGCCTATGATTTTCTTAGTGATTCCGCTGGAGAACCGGTTATCTGCGAGATCAGCTTCGGTTACCAGAACCTGGCCGTTCATAACTGTCCGGGACACTGGGATGGGAATCTGAACTGGGTTGAGGGTCAGATGTGGCCTGAAGAAGCTCACGTTCGAGACTTTCTCGCTGAATTTTGAGTTTTGCCCCAAGCGCAATTGCGAGGAAAATGTACAGAGATCGTCCGTAAAGCTCATCTCCACCGATAGAATAAATGAAAACGGAGATTGTTAAAATAGTAGCAGTGTATAGTAGGTTTTCGTTGAAATTCTTTGAAAGCTTAAACGGAGTGCCCCAGAGATTGGTTACTACCATCATCAATAATAGTATAGCACCTACAAGACCAGTTTCAGATAGTATTTTAATATACCCGTTATGAGCTGATAGTGAGTAACCTAAAACAGTGGATCTGGTTTCGTAAACTGATTGCCAGTTGGTGTACCCAACTCCAAAAAACGGGTTTTCCATAAAGGATTCAATACCGTATTGCACATTCCTTTTTCTGAACTCAACTTCGTCTGGATCTCCAGCTCTCGGCTCTGAAGACAGAAGAGTTGTAGCTCTTTCGTCAGCGAATTCGGCGTACTTAGTCCCTATAACGAAAATCAGAATAGTTGCTACAAGTATTGTAAACAATATGTATCTTCTGAGTGATCTTTGATATATCAAGAATACAACTACATATCCGAAAGTAGGTGCTCTAGCCGATGCAAGGTATACAACTATTCCTGAAGCAAAGACATAGATCCATAGAAGCAGCCGTACCGAAAACCTTCTCGTTCTGCTAGAAAGCAAAAAGAGTATTGGAAGTGAGTACATCCCAGAAGCACCAGCTGTTTGATGACGAGTAACATCAATAACAAGCGGCATCGAGTCGATTTCGAAGATGAAAGGCAATCTACCATATATATTTAAAAAATATGCAAACAGTATAAAATACATTAAATGTCTAATTTCAATCATAGAATATTTATTTACGTAATAGGCAAAAAGAATATAAAATATAATTGTACCTATCGGTTCGTAGATAGAGCTAAAAATGTAATTCTGGGCAACAAAAATAGTTGAAAATAGTATATAAAATATCCAGAGAACAGTAAACCTAAAACTATAGTTAGCTGAAGCATTTGCCAAGAAAGTGATAATAGAATATTTATTCTGCAAAAAAATAGCTATAAATAGCATAAGACGAAGATTGCTATGTGCTGCAAATGGTACCGCAATCTTAGGTGAGACAATGAGATAAAATGCAAGAAGACAAAAGAATAAATGGCGTCGCGAGGGTTTGTTGGTTACTATAAATAAAGAAATTATAAATACCAATAAATACAACATTATACTAATAATTTCTTAGTATATTATGTATAAAGTTAGTATAATCTTTCCCTTTGCGCTTCCAGGTGTGTGTTTCCGGCGGAGAGTATTTTCTCATTGAAAGGCATCGAGAGATATTCTGTAAGATACTTTCAGGTGAAGATGAATCGGCAGCAGTACCGAACTCTGTCCCCTCAATGAACCTGGATAATTCCGAGTCTGGGGGGGTGATTGCAAGTATTGGAACACCTGTAGAAAGATAGTCAAATACCTTGAAAGGAATCGCATAGGTTACATCAGAGCCAGAGAATGCCAATAGTAAGTCCATGCAGGAAAGGGAATCCACCAGGCTTTCGTGACTTTGTCTGGCATGTATGTTGAGAATACTCGATAGCCCAGCCGCAGAGAAATCCTTCAATTGACTAGGGGGGAGAGTGCCCCAATGATGGAGTTCCAGACTGCAGCTCGAATCCGCCATAATCCTCCGAAGAGGTTCAATTAGAAGAGAAAGAGATCTTTCTCCGTAGAAAGTACCCGCATGTCCAATCTTGTAAATGCGATCTCCAGAATAATTTGAAACAATGTCTCTTTGGAAAAACCCATTAGTCACGACAGTCAAATGATTCTCAGAAACAAGGGGGAAACTGGAACGAAAATGCCTTAACAATGTTTCAGTGCAAAGAACAATCCCTGCAGCATGATGAACTATTTTGTGTTCCATATTTATTGTGTTTTCTGGAATCTTGATTTTCCAGTCATATGCAGTCCAGGCATCGCGATAATCAAGAAACAATGGCAGATCATATTCCAGAGAAAGATTGTAAGCAGCAGAAAAACTGCTGAAAGGAGGCCCTGAAACCAGTATGAAATCATAGTTACCATTCTCTAAAACCCATCGCCCCTTATTGATGAGTTGCTTGTTCCATCCCTGCCAGGCATCAATTTTGTATATCCTCTTTCGGATCGCACGTCTGATAGTGTTTTTCAGCCTGGCCAAAAACTGATTGCCGCTACATGCTATTGGTGCAAGGATAACACGCGTCTTGTAAAGATTAGCAGCTGCGTGGGTTATGGAGTCATCTCTGCTTGAGTAGAAATCATCTGCCACCGTAAGAACATCTGCAGTAATTCCGTTATCCCTGAATGAATGCGATATCGCTGACATCCTTTTTGCACCGACTATCCCGTCTGGTGCGAATGCGTAGGATACTATAAGCGCTCTCAGGGTATCTTCATACATATTACTCCTTTCTGCGTAGTATTTCCTTCGCAAAGAATATGCGGATGTGCTTACATAGCAGAACATACAACAGCTTCACAACAGTGAACACTTCCGTCTGGCTTTGCATTGAATCTAATGAGGTTATGTTACAGATGTACTTGAACATCTGCTTGCCCGATAGGAGAGCACTTCCAACAATGTTTTTTTCATCTGAGAATTAGTATTGACAGAAAGAAAGCACGTGGTGATTTGGGAAAAAGCCTAGTGGGAAAGACCGCCAAGTGGCTCGAAGCGTTTCAGTTAAAGAGAGACTTTTGCAAAATTAAAGGTATAGTTGAGTACGCCTGCCCAACTGCGGAGCATTTCGATTATCCTGAGATGCTCCGTCAAATCTTAAGTTGGCTATGCCTTGCTCAGGACAATAATAAGCTTTGTGACGCTGGAGTCTCCAGACACTACTCGCTTAAGAGTGGATGGGGTTCGTCTTATCCTGAAACCACAGGTTACATTGTTCCCACTATGCTTTCCCTTTCATCTGAGTTTCCTGATTTGCAGCTTGATCAAAGAGCAATGATCATGACTGACTGGCTCGTATCGATACAGCTTCCATCAGGTGGTTTTGCGGGCAGCACCGTGGAGAATGCTAAAAGATACCCTGAGCCGGTGGTATTCAATACAGGACAGATTCTTATCGGGCTTTCCGCAGCCGAAAACCATTTCCCTGGAAGGTATGAGAAGAGCATTCAAGCAGCGGCTTGTTGGTTGCTTGAAGTTCAGGAAGCGAACGGCTCGTGGCTAAAGGGTTCATCACCGGTGGCAAAGGGTGGTATTAGAGCCTACGATACTCATGTTGCATTTGGTTTACTTGAGGCGGAAAATGCTACTGGAGAAAAATCTTACGGTTCAGCTGCATGTTCCAATTTAGATTTCACCCTTAGTCTTCAGACAGCTGATGGCTGGTATCGCGATTGTTGCCTAACAGACAAAGAGAATCCGTTAACTCACACCATTGGATATACCCTGCGAGGAATTCTGGAAGGATACGAGCGAACAGGTCACGAGAGATATCTGCACTCGTGTCTTTTAACTGCATCATCTATCTGCGAAACTGTGAGAACGAAGGGCTATCTTCCAGGCAGACTGAATGAAAAGTGGGATTCACCAGTAGATTGGCAGTGCCTGACAGGCAATTCTCAGATTGCGTATGTACTTTTCAGGCTCTTCAAGATTACAGAGGATCAAGTTTTACTAGCAACAGGAATACGGCTGTTGCATAGCGTAATAGAATGTATTGCTGTCAGTGGGCCAGAATGGATTGTTGGCGCAGTATCAGGTTCTGCTCCGGTCTCCGGTGGTTACCTTGCCTATCAGTGGCCCAACTGGGCAGCGAAGTTTACTGCTGATGCGATCTGGGAAAGGATTAAACTTGATGTTCAAGTGTGAACTGTGCGCCCCAGATCGCATAGATGAAGTTACCTTTGCAGAAGAGCGCATTTCATCACATATCAGGTTATCTCCCGCATACATTACCGCACTGATTTCCATTGGCAGGAAGTTCGAATTCGCAGTTGGATATCAGAATGAATGTGCAGTATCGGTTGTAATGGTGGAGTATGGGAAAAATAGAATACGAAAGACATCCAGCCTTCACGTTATTTCCATACATCGAGAGGAAGCAGAGGAGTTTTGGGACTTCATCTTCCAAAAACTACACTCCAAGAGGATTTCTGATGCCCGCATTCTATCTTTCGGAGCAGGTGAATATAGTATGCCGCCGTTGAAGTACCTTACCAAACCATTAGATAGGTGGGAGTATATTGTCAAACTGGATGGATATTCACTTGCCAGTCTACATCCGAAGAACAGAAATATGGTGCGCAAGGCTGAAAAAGCTGGAGTTGGATTCAGAATAGAAAATAGCATTGAAGGATATAGGCTTCATGTTGAGATGAAATCACAGTCGATGCAGAAGAGGTTATCACGGGGCGAGGATGTTTCTTTGCCGGAAATGGAAGAATTTGAGTGCCTCCTTTTAAAATTAGGAGCAGCAACGCTCTATCAGGCATTACTAGATGGTGAAATAGTTTCATCTATTATGGTTCTGAATTCACAGGCGGGTGGGTATCTGTATTCAGCAGGTACAAGCAAATCTGGGATGAAGATTGGAGCATCCAACGCTTTGCTTTTTCNNCATATCAAACAGTCAAGCGGGGAATTACTTTAATTTGGGCGGTGTTACAGATGAGGAGCCAGGACTAAGAAGATATAAGGAACGATTCGGAGGCGCGGCCAGATATCTTCCTACCTACAGTATCAGACTTTCTCGAAGTCTACTGATTAGAATACTGTCGGCGATGAAGCTATTTATGAAGTCACCCGCTGCGTTTTTCAATAACTATATCCTGAGCATAAGTAGGTATGAGCATTTTGTAACTCCAGTAATGAACGATTCGGATGAATGCTTCAACGCGGATATCTCGCCGGTCTCTTCTAAGGATTATGAAGAGATAAAAAACCACTTTCCAAAGATACACTCAAAAATAGAGAAGTACGGAGATGCAAAAGGGGCTTACATTTACAGGCAGGATAATCGTATTGCCCACATCTCCTGGATGATAAATAGAGATCAAGAAAGAATTAATGAGGAAAGAAACATCTTGCTTAAGGAAAATGAAGCAGAGGTTACTCACTGTTACACCCTGCCTGAGTTTAGAGGAAAAGGGATTTACCCTAGAATGATTCGCTTCATGATTGGCAAAGCTTTTTTAGAAGGGTATTCGAGTCTGCATATGATTACCTCTATTAAGAACAAGTCATCTCAGAGAGGAATGGAAAAAGCAGGTCTTGTAAGAAGCAACAGGATTTACAGGATCAGGTATCTGAAGTTTTTTAAGATATCTCCGATTATGGTAATCAGGCCTCACAGAGTGCTTTTCAATGGAGGATTATCCTTACGATTTCACAGGAAGTAAGTTAATGCTTTGTTTCTTATGGAATACACTGGCAGCTGGTAGTTGATGAAACTTGCTTCTAGAATTGGTAAAGATGCAGGCCTATATTCTATCGAACCTGTTTTTGCCAAGCTAATTGGAATTTTCTTAATCCCGCTTTACACGGCTTATCTTTCCACTGCTGACTACGGAGTAGTCAACTTTATCATTGCCATTGGTAGTTTCTGTCTTCCTTTTATTACCATGGGAATGGATGCCATTTTCTGGATGCACTATAAGGGTGACTCCAAGGAAAAAGGTAAGGTAGTATTTACCACTACAGCTATTTCATCAGCTACTAGCCTGATCGTGATTACTATTGCCTTTATATACATGTTTGTAAAATGGGATTCTCAGAGTTTCCTTGTTGTTGGTTATGTCTGTTCTCTCTGTATGCAGGTTCTTTACCAAAGGGGTCAAAATTTCCTTAGAGCACAACGTAAAATTACTATATTCCTGTTAAGTTCAGGAATATATACATTATTGCGAATAATAATAGCAATAGTATTGATAGTATATGTGAATATGCACATAAGAGGAGTAATATATTCGATTATAGCAACAAATATCATGTTGGGAATATCAGGATATTTGTATATAAAACAACACTGGGCAATTAATCACAACATGACTGAATACAAAGAATATTTAGTATTGGGATGGCCAATAATGCTTGGTAACGTATCCGCACTTATGATGAATTTAGCGGATAAGTTCTCTATTAACTACCTCTCTACTAAGTCTGAACTGGGCCTGTATTCCTTTGCGTTCAATTTTGCAGTTCCGTTTAGTGCTTTTGCTTTTGCTCCTTTCATGAAAGCATGGGTCCCAATTAGGTGGGAACTCTTCCGTGGAGATACTGCGCATGATTCTTTCCGCAAGGTTGCAGGTGCATTGACAACCTTGCTTCCCGCAGCTGCTCTTGTTTACAGTACCATGGCGATTGTCTTTGCTAGGTTGCTTAGCAGGGATGAGTCTTACAATGTTGCTTTGTATCTTGTCCCTATTCTCGCCATGTCTAAAGTTTTCTATGGGTTGTACTGGTATGACCTTATGGGATTCCTTTTTGCGAAAAAAACCAAATACTTACCACTACTGACAACTGGTATGGGAATAGTAAATATAATTGGGAATATTTTGCTTGTAACTAGATATGGAGCCTATGGAGCTGCTTTAGCAACTCTTGGGTCATTCATTGTTATACGATATATAGCATATTATTATAGTCATAAAGTCTATAGATATGATAGAAAAATGGGTAGAGAAACTGTAGTAGTTATTATAGCACTTGTACTTGCATTTATCGTATCTTCACAATCTCATCTAAATGCTTGCTATCTCATAGGAATTGGAATATTCTTTGGAACTGCAGTTGTTGGTTTAGGACTGATTACAAGGGTCATTGAGTGGAGATACTTCAGAGACATAGTTAGAGTTATGAGGGGCAGAATCCAGCGTTCTTCTAAGTAATGTATGAAGCCACTTTGGTTTTGGTTTTGAATAATGCACCTGTAAATTATGGAGTCCAGATGAAATTCGACCCAATGTTATTTTCAGATTGCTCGACGGCGCCGGAAGCAGTGAACAACCACAGAAGATACATTTTTCGATCTGTGAATATGAACCGTATGGATAACCGGCAACTTTCATCAGCCAGTCTGCAAGAAAATTGGTTCTATTACTAGATTCACCGACATAGCTGTAAGATATAGTATTAAAGATAAATAAATCATCCAAATATGTTAATGAAAAACTGGATTGGTGGCCCCACGGGGGGTTTACTTTACCACAAAAACTGCATTTAGTTCTGCCATATCTTAGGTCCTGCTCATACGGTACACCTATTAGCAGGTATTTATTAGATACGCGAGTCAGTTCCAAAGATGCCTTATGCAGCGTAGCTTCATCAAAATGTTCCAGTACTTCAGTGCAAAGAACAAGGTCAAAACACTTGTCCGGAAACGGCAGTTCTGTGGCCGATCCCAATACTACATTAGTTAGGTAGCGCTGAAAGGGAATGTACTCAATATCGACTGCAGTGACATATTTGCCGGATGAGGCAACTATTTCTGAAATATAGCAGTCACGCGCGCCAACATCCAAGACTGTCAGAGCATCATCAGGTATCATCTCCAACAGATCAAGAATCCTGTTGAGTTGAGACTCAGATCTACGATTTCTCGGCAAGTCGGATACTGATTTTGGTGTTCGATACATTACAGTAACCTTCAATCTGAGCTATATGTTCTGGCTATACTTAAGAAATATTATACCTTAACGATACCGCTCCGGGTTATACTGGTCAATGTCTGATGGTGCTTAGGAGTAACTGGAAACAACATGCCTAACGATGAATATGAAAGAGAGGATGGCTGGCCTTTTCTGAGAACCGCACCCTACCAGTATGTTCAATGGTAATGGTTCCATTGCACTGGTGTAGCAAGCGTACAATGAGATCTGTCAAGTTACTCGAAAATAGCGATACACATTGTTGCGCCCTCTGTGCATCTTGACTTCAAGCTCTGTAGTCACTCTAATACAAATGACGTATGCCTTTGAAGATACGTGCGATCATGTATGTAACTGTCTCTGGGGTATATGTTTTCTTGCTGGAACTGATACCAACATCTACAAAAGGTGTGTGTATGGAAAAAGTATATGTAACTAATGTAATGCACAGTAACTGCTTTGAATGCAGTGCCAATGCTCTCCAGTGCTGCAAGAAAAATTATGATATAGAAAATATTACGACAATATTGGAAAACGGTATTATAGAGTCTGATTACGATTTAAAAAACATTAACGCAGCCAAAATACTAATTAAACCTAACTGGGTAAGACATAATCTAAATGCACTAGATGAACTATGTTTAACAACACATCCTAATTTTATAATTGCAATATTGAATATACTAGTGAAATACAAACCCAAAGAGATTATTATTGGCGATGCCCCTATACAAGGATGCAATTGGGATAAACTTATTACTGAATCATTCATAAATACAGTAAGTAATATAGCTAAAGAATCAAATGTCTCTATAAGAATAGTTGATTTCAGGAGAACAGTATTTTCGGAGTCAAGCAATGTAGTGAGTAATAACAGACGTGATATTTCGAAATACGTCATTTTTGACCTTTCTGATAGTAGCTATTTAGAGCCAATATCAACAGATAAGCCTATATTTAGAGTCAATAATTATGATCCGGATCGATTAGCAATGTCACATCGAAAAGGAAAGCACCTTTACTGTATTGCTAAGGAACTGTTTGAAGTGGATTATGTTATTGCCTTGCCTAAAGCAAAAACACATCAAAAAACAGGAATAACAAACGCGTTAAAACTAATGGTGGGGCTTAATGGCGACAAAGACTACCTTCCACATCATAGAGTCGGCGGAACAGGTTTCGGAGGGGATTGCTATCCTGGAGGAAATCCACTCAGACGAGTATCTGAGTATATACTTGATTGTGCTAATAAAAATATGGGAGATGCAAAGTATAAGCTAATGAAAAAAATAACTGCAATATTATGGAAATTGAGCTTTCCTCTTAAGGTTCATAGCCTTAGTGCAGGATGGTTTGGAAATGATACCACTTGGAGAATGGTAATGGATATTAACAAGATTATTAAGTATGGCAAGAAAGATGGTACCCTATCGGATAAAAAGCAGCGCACTATACTTTACATATGTGATGGAATAATTGCAGGGCAAGGAGATGGTCCGCTCAATCCTGATCCACTACCTCTAGGCATTGTTATGATTTCCGAGAATGCTGCACAAATGGATAGAGCGCTTGCTATACTAATGGGATATGATATAGAACAAATACCATTAATTAGGCAAAGTATATTGCTAGAAGAGAATGATTGTGAGTATTATTATAATGGTGAAGTTGTAGCAATATCTGATATGGCCAAGCATGCCGTTCAGGTGAAACCTCCTCGGGGTTGGCCAATATTGATAAACTAACAAAATAGGCGATGGTAGCAAAGTAATAATGAATGCAATTCGATAAGCAAATATTAAGGACAAACATATGGCAGGGCATCTAATCACAGGCGGAGCCGGTTTTATCGGCAGTAACATTGCAAGAGAGTTGCTGAAGAGGGGCAAGGCTGTTCGAATTCTTGACAACTTCTCAACCGGACATCGTTCAAACATTGCTGACATGCGTTCTGATATAGAGGTTGTTGAGGGTGATCTCCGAAGCTATCACATTGTGAATGAAGCAATGAAGGGGATAGAGGTGGTTTACCACCAGGGGGCGCTGCCCTCAGTTCCCCGGTCTATTGCTGACCCTCTTACCTCCAATGAGGTTAATGTATCCGGTACGCTGAATGTACTGTTCGCTGCTCTGGAGCAGGGAGTGCGGAGGCTTACCTTTGCTTCGTCATCCTCAATTTATGGTAATGCTCCTGAACAGGTTAAGAGTGAAGACCTGCATGTTCGTCCATTATCTCCCTATGCGGTGAGTAAGCTTGCCGGTGAGAAGTATTTCCAGGTGTTCAATAACATCTACGGGCTTGAGACGGTTGCGCTTCGATACTTCAACGTGTTCGGGCCGTGGCAGGATCCCGACAGCCCCTACTCAGCGGTTGTTCCATTGTTCGTTAAGGCCTTCATGGAGGGCCGTGCTCCTGTTATCAACGGTGACGGGCTGCAGAGCAGGGACTTCACCTACATTGCCAATGTGGTGCACGGGAACCTACTAGCCGCTGATGCTCCCCTGGCTCCCGGCAATGTTATCAATGTTGCCTGCAACGGTTCTGTTACTGTGAATTCCCTTGCTTCACAGATCGCTGCACTGACCGGGCGAGGCGATATTTCCCCGGTGTATGGCCCTGACCGCTCTGGAGATGTGAAGCACTCCATGGCAGACATTTCCAGAGCCAAGGAGCTGCTTGGGTATGAACCGGTGGCTACCTTTTCTCAGGGTCTTGCCGAGACTGTGGAGTTCTACATGGAACACGGGTTCGGGAAGTAGGGTCTCTCCAGGCAAATGTCTGTCAATGAGTTCCTTCCTGCCTGCAGCTTGATTTGGTAGTTTCCATTGCTGTCTTCAATGGTTCCCCTGAGAACTGATTGTCATCTTGTCCCCTGCAGGGCTCGATGAATATTCTTGTGTTATTGGTTATCTTGTTTATGGGGAGGGTTCATGGAACAACAGGCATTAAGGATCTGGAACCTTTTCATCAGCGAGCCCTCGCTGTGGGATGGATGGGATATTTCGTCTACTCCGGTGGGATTTCACAATGACAGTATGGCGGTGCTGTTAGGGCATCCTGAACCTCCTTCGAAGTTCTCCACGAGGGAGGCGGAGGGGGTAAGGCATCATGTGGCTTTGCCTAAAACGGTTTCATTGACTGCCAATAAATCGATTGAGCTGAATGGTGTTCCCACCGCCACTGTAATTTGGAATACCCAGGATGAGGAGGCCATTGTTGGCACTGGTGTCTCACGAGACTTTACATGTTTTTCAGTTGGCCTTCCGTTGTCCATGGGGAGCATTCCTCTGGCCAAAGCATTGTCCAAGAGCTCCTGACGGGGTTATGATGCTTGATGTTATCACCTTTTGGATGGGGAACATGTTTTCTGCTACACGAGCTACAAAGATTTGAGAGGTTGAACTCAAGTTGATATCAAATGCTATTGTCAGACCCAAGCCGTTTCAGAGTATTATAGTCAGACTATTATATTTTTTAGTGTTGACATTAGTTATAGCAGAGTTATTTTTCAGTTTTGTTCTACCTGTCGATTCCCGTCCCGTATACTATCAGGATGAAGGCAGCAAACTCCTATTTTTCGATAGGTCTTTTAGATCAGAAGGTGTTCATAGGTATGGTAACCCACCCACAAGAGGAGGCGAGTGGAAGGTAAACACTTCTGGTTGGGTAAGTCCTTTTGATTATCTGGTACCAAGTCAAAGGCAGAACGAACTGATTGCTCTGTATGGTGATTCCTACGTAGTGGGTCTGAATGTTGATTACACTCATCATCAGGATTATCTAATCAAGCAAAGGCTCAACGACTATGATGTATACAGCTATGCAATGGGCGGTATGATGCTAATGCAGTACGTTAAACTGATAGAGTATGCAGAAGATAAATATGATCCAAAAGTGCACGTAATTTATATTAATGCGGGAGATGTTAGGCAAAGTCTTAGAAATTACAGTGTATATTCTTTGTATTATCAAATGAATTACGATAACAGAAATTTTACGATAATCAAGCCAGCTGATTTCAGAGAAAGCCCATTGAGAAGATTTATGAGAAACAGCAGGCTTCTGATATATCTGAGATATCATAGAGGGATTACTCTATTTGGAAGTGGTAGAGGAAGAGTTGACCCAAACGCCAACAATGTTGAGGGTGATGTTCTAACAGATTTCAACTCTGAAGATGAATCAATTCTTGAACAAGCTGCTTTTCATATGTTGATGCAGAGCTGTCCAAAACAGCCC
>NPID01000158.1_pt1 | contig 48474 bp, 48 predicted proteins | sample 8637491 | NCBI WGS metagenome assembly NPID01 (sample SAMN07420843, study PRJNA396082) | bioreactor metagenome | isolation source: sample BA6 brine-fed electro-methanogenic bioreactor BA | place: Japan: Kochi | collected 2016-06-14 | reverse complement strand
ATTTGAAGGGAGCTGTCCTTAGTACGAGAGGACCGGGATGGACGCTCCAATGGTGCACCAGTTAGTCTGCCAAGGCTATAGCTGGGTAGCTACGAGCGGAAGGGATAAACGCTGAAAGCATCTAAGCGTGAAGCCCCCCCTAAGATGAGATTTCCCATTAATTTAATTAAGTAAGACCCCTCAAAGATGATGAGGTTGATAGGCCAGGTGTGTACGCACGGTGACGTGTTTAGCTGACTGGTACTAATAGGTCGAGGACTTAACTTTGCATTAATACAATTTATTCAGTTTTGAAAGACATGGTCTGGTGATGATGGCGAAGTGGACACACCTGTTCCCTTACCGAACACAGAAGTTAAGCACTTCAGCGCCGAATGTAGTACTAACCGTGCGAGACTAGGTCGTTGCCAGGCTGTCTTTCTNNTAAATGCCTCAATAGCTCAGTTGGTCAGAGCACATGACTGTTAATCATGGGGTCCTAGGTTCAAGTCCTAGTTGGGGCGCCATATAATTTGGCCCGTTGGAGAAACGGTTAACTCACATGCCTTTCACGCATGCATTCACGGGTTCGAATCCCGTACGGGTCACCAGCTTGAACACATAAAGTTAGCTAAATCGCTAGCTTTTTTTATTTTATAAACTTGACAAACAAGCTAGTATCGGCTAAAATGTAATTGTAATACAAATTAGCCGAAAAGGAGTGAAGACATGTACATAACAAGACATATAGAAGATAAAATTATTAAATCCTTAAAAATGTTTAAGGTTGTTTTAGTTACTGGTCCTAGACAAGTAGGTAAAACTACTACATTAAAACAACTATTTCAAGGAAAATATAATTATGTTACTTTGGATGATATTAACGAATTAGAAGTTGCCAAAACTGACCCTAAATTATTTTTTATGAATCATTCATTGCCCTTAATCATCGATGAAGTCCAACTAGCTCCTTCATTGTTCACTGAAATTAAAAGACTTGTTGACGAAAGTGAAGAATATGGAAGGATCATTTTGACCGGATCACAAACATTTCATCTTATGGATAATGTAACTGAGACTTTAGCGGGTAGAATTGGGATTTTAGAGTTTTCTGGTCTCTCATTAAGAGAAATATTGAATGACACTTATAAGAATCCATTTATTCCTAATAATGAATACTTGGGAATTAATCGCTCCAGTAACAACCTACATGATATATGGGAAATCATTCATCGTGGAAGTATGCCTGAATTGTATAAAAAAGAAAATATTGATTGGCAACTTTACTACGCTTCTTATGTAAGAACATATATAGAAAGAGATGTCAGAAGTTTATTAGAAGTAAGGAATTTAGATTTATTTTCAAAATTCCTAGTTAGTTTAGCTGCTAGAACTGGACAACTAATGAACTATTCAAATATATCAAAAGATATAGGGGTTAATATTAAAACCATTCAAAGTTGGATTAAAGTTCTTGAGGCATCAGGTATTGTCATGCTCATAAACCCTTTTTCAAATAATGCTTTAAAACGTATAGTTGAAACACCAATGTTATATTTCTTAGATACTGGATTAGTATCTTACTTACTCAAGTGGGTAACAAAAGATACATTGAAAAACGGTGCTATAAGTGGTCAAATTCTTGAAACATTTGTTGTTTCAGAAATAATTAAATCATTTAAAAATAATGGATATCTAGATATGCCTATATACTTTTACCGAGATAAAGATATGAAGGAAATCGATTTGATAATAAAATACAATGATAACTTGTATCCAATCGAAATAAAAAAGACCGCATCACCAAATCTAAGCATGACGAAGAATTTTTATCTTCTTCATAAAGCTATAGGTTATAAGGTGGATAATGAAATCATATTATCTTTAGTAGATAAAAAGGTTTATTTAAACGCAAATGTTATGGCATACCCTATCAAAAGTATATAGAAGCTATAAAAAACATTATCAAGGGGATAACAAGGGTAAAGTAATTCATATTTGACTTTTTTTCTTTATAATTAGCCCTCTAAAAATTTAGAGTCACTTACCTTTAACGCAAGTATTCACGGGTTTCAAATCCCGTATTGGTCACCAGCTTAAAATCAAAGATCAGCGAATAATCGATGATTTTTTTACATAGGAAACTGTATTTAAGTTCAATTAAAGTAGATAGATTACAAAAAAATAAGACAGAAAAGACGCAAACATGTTAGAATAGAATAATAAGATTATTGTATTTAAAACTCTCTATATAAATAACGTAAAGGAAGATGTATGAGAATCAATGTATATATCAGTTCAACAGGATTTTGTTCCCGAAGAGAAGCTGATCGATTAATTAAAGACGGATTAGTAACAGTCGATAATTTACCTGCAACAATTGGTATGGAAGTTCAACAGGATAATGTCGTTAAGGTAGATGGAAAAATAATCGGAGATAGACCCCAAAGGGTTTATTTAGCTTTTAATAAACCTAAAGGTGTAGTTTCAACAACCGACCAATCAAAAACAAATAATATCATTGACTATTTAGGTTATCCAGAAAGGATTTTTCCGATAGGCAGATTAGATAAAGATACATCAGGTTTAATCTTATTAAGCAACGATGGAATGATTGTAAATAAAATACTAAGAAGTGAAAATAATCATGAAAAAGAATATGTAGTTGAAGTGGATAAGCCAATAACCAAGACATTTATTAGTAAAATGAGTACAGGAGTAGAAATTTATAATCCAGTTCAACATAAAAAAGTGGTTACTAAACCTGCAGTTGTTAGGCAAATAAATGCTCATAAGTTTAGTCTGATTATTACTCAAGGTTATAATCTCCAAATAAGAAGGATGTGTAAAGAACTTGGTTATAATGTAGTTAACTTACAAAGAATTAGAATTATTAACATTAAGCTTCAGAATTTACAAGTCGGAAAGTGGCGATATTTATCTGACACTGAGTTAAAGGGTTTATTAAAGACACTTTAAAGTGTTTTGCTAAGAAAGGTACTATTAGGTTTGAGTAAATTTTAAAAAAAATATTCATTTGTAATTAGGATGTTAGTAGACAATACTAATATCTTTTTTTGGAAATTATGATTTTTAACATAAAATCTATAATATTTTGCTACTTTGACTTTTTTCTTTATTTTGAAAGTGATATTATATGCATATAATACAAAAAAATATAGACAAATTTAAATGTCAAAATAATTTAGGAGAAAGAAAAGTGTTTGGATTAATATTTAAAACGCTATTTTATAGTGAAAAAAAATATGTCTTTTCTGATGAAGAAATAATTGCGTATGATTCTCTTTTGCAAAAAACTAATGAAGAGTTGATTTCTTATGATTGTATTTATCCAAAGTATCGATTTATTTCTTATTTAATCCAAAAGTTTGCTTATATTGCACATGGAACAAATCGTTTAGATATTGATGAGTTTAAACCACTTAAACAAACATTGTATAATGGAAAAATAGTTGAAGCTGTATTTGGTACTAAGGATAGTATTTGGCCAGTATTTTTTGCAATAATAGATAGAAGCAAAGTTACTAAAAGTATAAGAAATGCCTGCATTGTCACTAAAAATAGACGCTATTATTTTTTCTCTTTACCAGGGGATTTAGACGATATAAGTCCTTGGAAAGAAGGAATGATCTATTTCCTTCCTGCTAAAAACTTTGTATCACCACCAAAAGGATTAATGAAATTTGATGAATGGATAAGTTATGAGCCTGTTAAACCTAAACTTAAATTACCAGTAAAGAAAGAAGACTTTAAATATTTAGAACAGGTTACTCGTCACAAACCTAGCGAACCTGTTTTCAAAAGTTGGCTCTTATACAAGGCGCGATTAAAAAAGAAGTAAGCAGTTATGCTTACTTCAAGTAAATACAAGTTATTTTTGGTAATCAGTTCATAATAACCTTATTTTTAATATTTTCGAATGATGCAGATTCGAAATTTCTCATTAAAACTTTACCACTAAGGTCTTTATACTTTATTTTTATATGTCCGATATTTTCAATAATATGTATCGGATTTTTCTTATAAGTAATTGCTTGGATTTTTATTTTTTTCACTAGAGTTCTTTTTAATGTATAAGCACCTCTTTGAAAAACAAAAAGACCATTTGCGGATTTGAAATGATGTTGTTTCAGTCTTAACCATAATCCTAAAGTTATAATTACATATGAAAAAAGATTCAGAATAATAATTGGTAAGAGTTCCATGAATCTTAACTCTAAGAAGATATAGGGTAGAATAGATAGCAATGTTAAAGGTGCTAGGGGAATAAGAATGAAGTTTAATATTTTATAACGTGTAGGCTTAATAGATACTATTTCGTTTAGTTCTGAGTAACCAGTGTGCTTTAAAAATAATTCGATAGTTTCAGATCTAGTTATAGGTAGTAAGGATTTGCTTTCAAGTTTTATCTGTCCATTTTCATTTTGTTCACCGATACCAATTGCAGATACGTTTAATTCATAGTAGTTGAACAAGCGATATAATAGAGATTGATTTATATGCACTGCATTTATCCTTTTAAGTGGTAACTTAAACTCAGCTTTACTAACCAAGCCATATTTATAGGTTATCGAATCAAAATCATAGCTCATTTGATAATTGTAATATTTAATCACATGATAAAGCATTGTAATAACAGCGGTGATTATAATTATAAAAACAAAAACTGATATTGTGATGATTGTAAAAACTCTTTGATTAATATCAGGGTCTAATATGCTTAAAGGTATAACAATACCAAAACAGATTAGAGTAGCTATAAATATAAATAATAGAAAACCAGGTCTCAGAATCCCCATCAGCATCAATTCAGTTTTTCTTGCTTGATAAATAGGAGCATCATTCTCATCTACAGTATTATCAAACTTATCTGGAGAAGGTATAACCAAATCCTTGTCAATTTTCTTTTTCTCAATAAACTGTTTTAACACTGGTGCATAAGACTTATCAAGAACTATATTTGCTTCAGGAATGATAGAAGCAGTTGTTCCTGTATCGATTTGTAAGGACGATAAACCAAGAATTATATCTTTGAAACGTCTTTTGATTGAAATGGTATGAATGTTCTTATATGGAAGATTAATTCTTCTTTTGAAGAACAATCCCTTTTCTACTAAAAAAGATTCCTCTTGGTCAGAGAACACAAATCTTTTAAGAATTAACCAATAGATGATTAACTGAGCAATCAATAAAATTAAGAAAACAGCTATTGATAATAATGCTTGAGTATTGGTTAGTTCAGTGATCTCTTGTTCTTCTTTTTCAAAAAAAATTGTTATAAAATATAAAGTTATAAATACTGAAGCGAAAAAGGATTTTAAAATATCGTAGATGTATTTTCTCTTAGCGATATGATATTTAGGATTCATCTTTTTCTGCCTCTTCAGAATCTAAATATTGTTGTAATTGATCTCTGATCTGGTGAATTACACTATCCACTTCATCTTTTGGTACACCAACAATAATGTCACTTGAACCAGCAGTAAAAACTCTAATTGTTGTGATATGGAATAGTGATTGAATTGGCCCTTGAAATTTTTCAATATGTTGAATTCTTTTAATAGGAATATAGTCTTGACTACGAAATAAAACTCCCGATTGAATCATGACATAATCTTCGTGAATTTGATATCCAAATAAGGCATATACATAGAATGGAAGCACAAAATTAAAGACGATTAGAAAACAAACTAATAATCCTAAAATCGCTAGTATTATGTATTTGATAACAGGTTCAATGAAAGTATCTTTGGGAAGAATTAGAACTACTATAAAGCCGATATAAAAGATAATTGAGCCTAAAGTTCTGATTACGAAGTGATACTTGTTAATGTTTTTGTCTAGTTTTCTTAGCATGTGAATAGTACGATACTCAGATTTATTATTTGTTTGAGTATTTATCCTTTCTTTTTTGATATAATTATATCATAAATTTTATAAGGAAAATATTAATATTTAAAAGTTATTGAGAAATTTTCAAAGAAGATTAGCGATTTTTTGATAACATGGCAATGATTTACCTAGATATGATATAATATAAAAATAGCATCTCTAATCAAGAAGAGGTAAAAGTAAAATGAGAAGAAGATATGTAAGAAGATTGTTTTCAACAAAAAAAATCTATGACTTAGAAAAATCTGAAGAAATATTTATAAAAGCCATGCGTGAAAATGCGATATTCCATTATAATCATAACTCTGATTACAAAAGAATATTAGATGAGTTTGATTTTAATCCAAATGATATAGAAAATATGGAAGATCTTTATCGTTTGCCTTTCATTCCTACTCTATATTTTAAGCATCATGAGATGTTCTCTATGCCATTATGGAAAATGCCTATCAAAGCAACTTCATCTGGAACTTCTGGTATAAGGAGCAAAATTGGTTTAGATATTCGATCGTTATGGCGTGGGTTTAAAATGATTGTTCAGATATTCAAATATCATAAACTCTGGTCTTTAAGACCGGTTACTTATATAATATTCGGCTATGAACCTCATAAGCACAACCAAGCAGGAATAGCAAAGACTGCCTATGGTTTTACTTATGTAGCTCCACCTAAAAAACGGATCTATGCAATTAGATATACCAAAGAAGGTTATGTAGTTGATTTAGATAGAATGAAAAAAGCTTTTATTGCGGCTTCTAAAAAGAAAACGCCAGTTAGGACTATTGGCTTTCCAGCTTATACATATTTTTTATTAAAAGAGATGAAATCAGAAGGTATTAAATTACAATTACCTAAAAACTCAAAAATTACTGTCGGTGGTGGTTGGAAACAATTTTATGCAGAAAAAGTTGATAAACAGGAATTTTATGATTTAGTTGAAGAAGTGTTAGGTATAAAAGATAAGGATTGTGTTGAGTTTTTTGGAGCAGTAGAACATCCAATACTATACGCTGATTGTAGAAACCATCATTTTCATATCCCAGCTTATGCTAGAGTGGTAATAAGGGATGTGGATACACTTGAACCACTTAGCTATGGAAAGATGGGATTGATAAATTTAATGACACCGATGGTCGATGCAACACCACTACTGTCTATTATGACAGATGATTTAGGGGTTATTCATAATGAAGAATGTGGATGTGGTGCGAAATCGCCATGGTTAGAGATTATCGGTCGTGTAGGGATTAAGGATATTACAACTTGTGCTGCGGGTGCAGACGAGTTGTTAAATCAATAAGGAGGTCAGTTGATGATTTTATATCATGGTGAGATTCTCTCAGATGAATCACAGATGAAACTCATAAGTAAGCTTAAGGAAGATTGTTATCAGACTTTAAATAGTCAAGAGAGATTAAAAACAATGGACATTATTAATGCCTGCGATGTTCTAGCGAAAAACGTTCGCTCTGGTATGTATGACGATATTATTATGCCATTATTAACTGAGTTTGATATTCCTTATGATTATTTTGTCGAGTCCATTCCTTTATTTGAAAAAGCATCATTATTAAAAAAAGTAGAAATAGAATTAGGAAGTGATTTTGAAGACTTACCTGATTTAAATGCAAGTAATAAAAGAAAGATTTATCCTTTAGGAATTCTTTTTCATATCGCTGCTGGAAATGTGGATGCTTTGCCAGCTTATTCAGTGATTGAAGGATTGTTAGCAGGAAATATTAATATTCTTAAACTCCCTTCAGGAGATAAGGGTATGTCGGTTAAATTGTTATCAGAGCTAATTGAAATCGAACCGAAATTAAAAGATTATATCTATGTGTTTGATGTCCCTTCAACAGAAGTAGAAACCCTGAAAATTTTCGCAGATATTGCGGACGCTATTATTGTTTGGGGTGGTGACTTAGCAGTTCAAGCCGCAAGAAAAATGGCTTCTATAAAAACTAAAATCATTGATTGGGGACACAAACTATCATTTGCATATGCAACTTTAGATGCAAGTGACCAAGATTTAGTAGACCTTGCCGCACATATATCGATGACAAACCAAGTTTTATGTTCTTCGTGTCAAGGGATTTTTGTCGATACCGAAGACAGAGAGAAACTAGATGAGTTTGCAGAAAGATTTTTTAATATTTTAATCAAAAAATCTAAAGATCATAAACCTGTTTCTTTAGGTATGCGAGGAAAAAACACCATTCAAATCTATCATGAGAACCTTGAAAAACATCAAACAAACAAAAAGATTCTTTCTGAAAAAGGAATGAGTGTTATTAGTTCTGATGATCATGAGCTTGAATTATCAATGCTCTTTCGGAATGTGTGGGTTAAAAGGTTACCGAGAAATAGGATTATCAGTAATCTAAAACCCCATAAAAATCATTTGCAGACGGCAGGAGTTATGTGCCAACCTAAAGATTTTCAAGATATTTCTGAAAGACTGATTCAAGCAGGGATAGTAAGAATTACTAAACCTGGAGAAATGTCAAGAATGATTATCGGTGAAGCACATGATGGAATGTATCCTTTAAGATCTTATTCGAGAATTGTTGAAGTATCTAAATAATGTAAAAAAAAATCATCATATATTTGATGATTTTTTTAATTTTTAAAGGATAATTGTCAGAAGCATTGTAGCGCTAACAGCTATGACATTGCTGATGCTGTGTATCATCATCGGGTAGATAACACTTCCTGTTCTTTCATAGCAATCCCCATAGATAAGTCCTAAACCAAAAGCGTAAAACAATTGGACTAAATTATAATCAAAATGTAGTGGAGAGAAGTAAATACCAACATGAGCTAAGCCAAAAATAACTGCGATAATAAGGTTAGCTACGCTTAATTTACCTTTCATAATCCGTTTTTTGTATAACAAGGCAATTATAGTTATCCCAAAAGCCCTAAAAAGAATTTCTTCAGATGGTCCAGAAAGGAAAAGTTGAAAACCAAGATAACCAAAAACATTGCGCGCGTTAAGAGGAAAGTTATATGCTTGAAAACTATCAGTCAATATAACTATACCAGAGCTTATTAGAGTATATACTAAAAAGAAGATAGTAAACTTTAATACGTAATTAAAGCCTTTTTTTGTATCACCCAGTTTAAACCCGAAATCGACTTTCTTATAAAAAATTTTGATTATAATAATAAAAGGGATAAATAATAATGCTTGTGCAATATGATGGACACTAATCCACCAAAAGGCTCCACTTGGATCGAGAGAACGAGCAGGAAATTCGTTTGCAATTTTTCCCGCTACTATTGGTAAACCTAATAGCATTAAAGCAACAACAAAAATAATGGAAATCTTTAAACTGTGTTTTTTCATGTTATTCCTCTTTTTGAATCTAACTCAGTGAGTTAGTTAATAGTATTAATGATTGATCAAACCAACGATCAATATCTAGTTGGTGGATATTTGTAAAATATGCTTTTTTTGTTTTTAAAGTATTAAGCAATCCAAGTAGACAAGACCATAGTGTTAATGAAGTTTCTAAAGGGTTAAGCTCTTTTCTAAAACTTTGATCGTTTTGTCCTCGCTTGATGGTATCTATTAAGATACCTAAAGCTTGCTCGCCTAGATGATATGTTTCCTGTATTAATGGTTGCTTAACGTTAAAATCAGTGTCTTGGTTTTCATAGTTCATGATTAGCCAAAAATATAATTTTTCTTCGATACTGAAGCGATATAGACAATTAGCGATAGCGATTAACCGCGTTTTACCTGTTTGTGAGTTATCTAGTGAATCAGATAATTTCCTTACCATTTTCCGATAGCCTCTAATCATAATCTCAAATTGAATTTCTTCTTTACTAGAAAAGTATTTATAGACGGTCCTTTTGGTAAAACTAGCAGCCATTGCGATATCATCCATGGTTATAGCATTGATACCCTGGGGATGTTTGTTAATTAGATACTCCGCTGCATCAAGGATTGCGTTATGATTATTTTCTTTTACTATTTCTTTTTTTGTTTTCATAATTAGATAGCCTTTTAAGAACTAGATATTGTCATATCAATATTACCTGTTGCATCATCACCAACAATTTTAATACGATACATTCCTTCAAGAAGATTTATCACAATAGATTCATTAATAATGGTAATCTCATCATTTGGATCAATTAAAACTACTTTAAATCTTCCTTTTGAAACTTCATAAGATATTTCGATATTCAAGATCTCCACATCTTCAATTGTAAAGATAGTTTCAGCTCCATAGAAATTCTTAAAGTTCAAGTTAGCAGTGTTTTCACTAACCGTCCCTAATCGCGAGTAATAAGAGTATGAATCGCCTTGTTTTATGATTTCATCCTCTTTATCAAAAACATTTTTTTGAATTGCAACGTTTGTGCAACCTAATAGTAGTGTTACTAAGAATAGGTTTAATAGTATAAAGTGTTTTTTCATCTACTTTACCTCCTTGTTTACATTTTGTGTATTAAATTCCTCAGCAAGGATAGCATACTGGAATGAATCAACCCATTTCGGTAAATTATTTTGATCTGTTTTAAAATATACATTCTTTTTTAAAATGGATTCTCTTCTCATCTTTAGTCTTTCTAGAAGTAACCAAGATTTGATATTCTCTTGATTGAATGAAGCAACTATCCGGTGAAGCTTTAAAGTATTGAAACCGTAATCTAGAATTGCTAAACAAGCTTCTGTAGCATAACCTTTACCACTATACTTAGGATTGAAAACATAACCTAAAGTATAGGTTTTTAGATACTCAAGTCCTTCCGGTGCGAAATAAATATTGCCGATTAACTTATCGTTTTCCTTTAAACATACAGCAAAGAAATCTTGGTTCATCGATCGGTCCTTAGCGATTTCTTTACTTTCTGCAAAACTAGCCACATCATATGGTTCGTATTCTGTAACTTGAGGATTTGCTAAGTATTCATATAGTGATAAAGCATCGCTTTCAAGAAATCTTCTTAAATATAGACGGTCTGTTTGGATAATTATTACCTCCTTAACCATTATTCAATTTAGGTATACTAACAGTATACATAATGCCGAAAATAATTATAATAATTCTAAGTGATTTTGTCAATATAATTCTCACATAAAAGAAGCTGAAAAATATATTTTCCAACTTCTTTATAAATTTACTGCTGTTTTATTATCTTTTATTCGTGTAATGGGTATGAAGTAACTCATGAGCTATATGACTTCCTGGTTTACCAAGGTAAGTACTATAAAGGTTTGATACAGCCGGGTTATCATGAGCTTTTCTTATTTTTGTCAATCTATCAACTTGATAGATTGTATGTGTTCTTTCTCTCGCCTTGGTTTGAGTGGTTCCATAAGGTTGACCACCGCCACCGACACAGCCACCAGGGCAAGCCATAATTTCGATAAATGAATATGGTGAAGTTCCATCTCTTACTTGAGAAGCTATTTCTCTTGCACTTGATAAAGTATGAGCAATTGCGACTTTATAACTTACACCATTGATTTCTACGTCAGCTTCTCGGATATGTTCTGTTCCTCTAACCTGTTCAAAATCAATATTTTTTAAAGGTTTATTTTCTAACACTTCTTTCACTGTTCTAAGCGCCGCTTCCATAACACCACCAGAGGCTCCAAAGATAACTGCAGCTCCGCTGGTTTGTTCATCTGGTTTATCAAAATGACTTTCTCTAAGGTTGTTGAAATCAATTCCCATCTGTTTAATCATCTTTGCTAACTCTCTTGTTGTTAGAACGGTATCGACATCAGGATCTTCTTGATTTATTGACATCTCTGGTCTTTTTGCTTCTGTCTTTTTAGCTGTACATGGCATTATTGAAACCACATAGATATCTTTAGGATCAAGGTTTTCTCTTTGTGCATAATAAGATTTAGCTAAGGCTCCAAACATTTGTTGAGGTGATTTACAACTAGAGAGATTATCAAGAATTTCTGGGAATTCATGTTCCGCAAAATTTATCCAAGCAGGACAACAGGAAGTCATCAATGGTAATACTCCATTATTTTGAATACGGTTAATAAGTTCAGATCCTTCTTCCATAACAGTTAAATCAGCTGTAAAGTTGGTATCGAAAACTTTTGTAAAACCAAGCATTTTTAAGGCTGATATCAGTTTACCTGTGACAATGCTACCAAGAGGTAATCCTAATTCTTCACCTAAGGATACTCTAACTGCAGGTGCTACTTGCACGATAACATGTTTATTCCCATCATCTAAAGCGTGCCAAACCTCATCAGTATGATCTTTTTCCAAGATTGCACCAACAGGACAGACACTAGCACATTGGCCACAGAAGGTACAAAATACCTCAGAAATCAGTTTCCCATATGCAGGAGACACAACTGAATCTCTTCCCCTACCTAAAATTTCTAGGACATTAACACTTTGTACGGATTTACAGACATCAATACACCTACCACATTTAATACAACGGTTAGGGTTTCTTACCAATGAGTAAGAAGACGTATCAATAGGTTTTGGTGATAAGACATTTTCATAACGAGTAGTGTCAATTCCTAAGTTATCTGCTAGGGTTTGTAACTCGCAGTTCATATTTCTTACACAGGTTGTACAATGTGCATCATGATTTGCAAGAATCATTTCGGTTATTGTTCTTCGAGCATTAAGTGCTCTAGGTGAATTAACTCTAATATTCATTCCTTCTTTAACCGGTGTTGAACAAGCAGTAACTAGTCCTTTTTGGCCAACTATTTCGACTGAACAAATTCGGCAATCGCTGTTGATATGTAAATCAGGATAATGGCATAGGGTAGGAATATTTATATTATGTTCTCTAGCGGCTTCTAGGATAGTAGAACCAGGATCAGCAAATATATCTATATTATTAATTTTTATCTTAGGCATTTGTTGTTTCCTCCTTACTTAAAGAGGCTTCAATTCTTTTTTGGAAAGTACCTCTAAAATAATGCAAAGCAGATATCACAGCAGTAGGAGCTGATTGACCTAAACCACATAGTGATGTTTGATGCAGTACTCTAGCTGTGTTTTCAAGTAAATACATATCTTTTTCTGTTGCTTGATAATTGACGAACCGATTAATAATCTTAATTAAATGATAATTGCCTTCCCGACAAGGAATACATTTTCCACAAGATTCATGAGTAAAGAACTCAGAAATTCTTTTGAGAATGTCAAAAAAGTCGAAGCGATCATCTATAACTATAAGTGCACCTGCGCCTGTTTTTGACTCAAATTCTTCAAATCTTTCAAAGTCAATTACCATATCTAGCATATATTCAGGAATAATTGGTCCACAGGCTCCACCTAATTGAACCATCTTTAATTTTCTGCCTTTTTCTACTCCACCACCAAGTTCATTGATGATCTTTCTCATAGAAATACCAAAAGGCACTTCATAAACGCCTTTCTTAACAGCGTTTCCTGAAATGCTAATTAATTTTGTTCCTGTTGAAGACGGAGTGCCTATTTTTGCGTACTCTTTACCTCCGATTTCAATAATGATTGGTAAAGTCGCAAATGTTTCAACATTATTAATTAAAGTCGGTTTATTGAATAAACCTCTAGAAGTTGGAAAAGGAGGTTTAACTCTTGTTCTCCCTGCTTTTCCTTCTAAGGATTCTAAAAGAGCGAATTCTTCCCCACAAACATAAGAACCAGCGCCAGAACGAACTTCAATATTAAATGAGAATTCGGATCCAAGAATATTTTCACCGAGGTAATTTAATTTTTTGGCTTGGATAATTGCGTTTTTCATAATTTCAATCTGCAAACTGTATTCTCCGCGGATATAAATGTAACCTTTTTTTGCATTTGTCATATAAGCAGCTATTATCATACCTTCGATTACTTGATGAGGATCGTTCTCTAAAATATATCTGTCTTTAAAGTTACCGGGTTCACCCTCATCAGCATTACAAATTACGTATTTTGGTTGTTTACTCTCTTTAGCTAAGGCCATTAATTTAATAGCTACAGGAAAACCAGCTCCACCTCTACCTCTTAATTTTGAGGATTCAATCTCATCTAAGAGGTCTAGTTTATCTGATTTCAGAGCTTTTTTTAAAGTCTGGTAGCCATTGCTATTGATAAAATCATCGATTGAGTTAGGGTCGATTTTACCAAATCGCTTACTAACAAGTTTCATCTCAAGCATTGTCTTCCTCCTTACATTCAGCAATTATTGCTTTTAATTTGTTTAGAGAAAGATTGCCATAAATTTTGTCATTGACTCTTATGGCAGGTGACTTTTCACAATGTCCTAAGCAACTAGTTTGCTCAAGAGTAAATAGTCCATCTTGGGTTGTTTCTCCGATTTTAATTCCCAAAAGTTCTTGGACTTGACCTAATAAATCAAATTTTTCGTTCAATTGGCAAGGTAAATCATGACATATCTGAATGATGTATTTACCCCTTGGTTCTGTTGAAAAAAACGAGTAAAACGCGACGACACTGCAAACTCGACTCTCCGGAATTTCTAAATAGTTTGCAATTTTTTTTAATTCTTGTTCGGTAAAATGATGTGTGCTCTTTTGTTTTTGATACTCAAGTAAAATTTCGATTAAGTAATCTTTTTGTCTCGGAAATCTGTCTAAAACTTCTGCTAAACTCATTTACTGCTCCTCTCTAAAAGTTATTTATCTTCATTACTTTATTTAAAAAGTAATTTAGGTTTTAGCAAGGTAAGTTATTATGATTTCTCCTAATTATTCATTATAAGGAAAACTATATTAAATTACAAGGGGAGTTGAGAAAAAAAGTTATATTGATAAATATGTCGTTATAGAGTAAAATACAGTTGAGAAGGGTTTGGTGATCTTATGTTAAGAAAGACTTCGAAGGTTTTACTTTTTTCAACAGCCTTAAGTACCACATATCTTATATATTTATTGGCATCTTTTTCGAGTTTTGATCTCGAAAATGAAAATGCCTCTGCTTTTATGATGATTCTAATGGCTTTTCTTATTCCCCATGTAATTACAGTAGCTTTAGCTGTTTTACTAGCATGGGTTGGAGTGTTTACTCATAAGCCGACAATCGCTTTAATTAGTACACTATTGTATTTTGTTGCAGCGGCATTATTCTTGTTATATGCTATTTTCCTAATACCATCAATTATTTTTGGTTTTATTGGGTTTTTTAACCAGAAGAAGATTAATGATATCGAGGTGTATTAGGAATATGTGTGCATTTCTATTAAAAGCAACTCAAACGTTACATTTAGAAACCATGAATTGGTGTAAATTAATAGGTGCATGAAGTACAATATTTACGTATTAAGGAGGACAGATTATGAAAATAGGTACAAAAATAGCTGACGCTAGAAAAAAACAAAATCTAACACAAGAACAACTAGCAGAATTGATTGGAGTAACAAGACAATCGATATCAAGATGGGAATCAAATCTTGCTTATCCAGAGATTGAAAAAATCGTCCAGTTGGTAGAAATCTTAAAGATTAATTGCGATTATTTGTTAAGAGATGATTATAATGAATCAGGTGAGAAGATTGTTGTAAAAGAAGTTTATATAAGAGATAACTCATATATTAATGCTTTGTTATTAACTTATTTAACTTTTATTCCTTTATTTGGAATTATCTTTGGGATAAATTCTTTAAAAGCCATAAAAGTAAATAAATACAACAATCTAAAAAAAATCGCAATTGCTGGTTTAGTATTTTCTTCAATATTTGGGTTGGGTATGCTGGTAATAATGATATTGGCACCAATCTACAATTGGTAAAAGTTAGATATATTAAAGCATCTACAGAATATGTAGGTGCTTTTTTAATTTCTCTTTTTCTATCAAACATGGTAAAATAAACTATATATTAGTTAAACGACTGGCGAGGCAAAGATTATGATAAAAAAAATGTTTTTTAGACTATATCAAAAAGTAATGTATGTTCTAGCTTTCCTAATTTCCTTTAGAGAACCTAAGGTTATTAAAGGAAAAGACTCTTGCATGGAAATACCAGCGATAATTAAAAGACATGATTTAAAGAAAGTATTCGTAGTGACAGATGATTTTCTGTCAAACACTTCCTATTTTAAAACTTTAGTCAGCAGGATAGAAGAGGATGGAATTTTTGTTCTAGTCTTTAATAAAACTAAGCCTAATCCTTCAATAAAACTAATAGAAGAAGCTTATGATGAGTATAAGAAATGTAGTGCCGAAGCAATAATTGCATATGGTGGTGGATCACCAATGGATTTAGCAAAAGTTGTTGGGGCTAGGGTTGCTAGACCAAATAAATCAGTTGTAAAAATGAAAGGAACTCTTAAGGTTCTTAAAAAGATTCCTTTACTGATTGCTGTGCCAACAACTGTAGGGACAGGTTCAGAAGCAACTTTAGCCGCTGTAGTCTCAAAAAAAGACACTTTGGAAAAGTTTGCAATAATGGATTCCGCATTGATTCCTAGATACGCTGTCTTAGATGTCAATACAGTTATTAATCTACCAAAGAATCTGATAGCTACAACCGGTATGGATGCATTAACGCATGCAATTGAAGCGTATATTGGCAAAGCAAATACAAAGAAAACGAAAAAGAATGCAATTGAAGCAGTTGATTTAATCTTTAATAATTTAGAAAATGCATATAATCAAGACCAAGAAGCTTTAGAAAATATGCAATTAGCTGCATATAAAGCAGGAGTAGCTTTCACTAGAGCATATGTAGGTAATGTTCATGCTCTGGCTCATACATTAAGCGGTTTTTATGATTTTCCCCATGGGCTAGCAAATGCAATTATCTTGCCCTATGTATTAGAGTTTTATGGGACCAAGATAGAGAAAAAGTTAAAGGTTTTATTAGAAGTAATAACTTCTAGAAACGCTAATTATGGTGTTGACTCAAATAGTTTCATAGAGATTCTAAAACGATTACAAGAAAGAATTAATATACCAAAAAAACTAAATGGTCTTATCAAAGATAGTGATTTTTCTTTAATGGCTGAAAGGGCTTATCAAGAAGCAAACCCACTTTATCCAGTTCCTGTAATCATGGAGAAATCTGAGTTTTTAGATTTGCTTAGAAAGATAAACTAGGCATACTATATTTTAAGAGTTTTTAAGTAATAGTTTATTGAATAAAACAGTAAATAATTGATATGTATCTCTGATGTGCTTGACTTTTCTTGCATTAATCATTTATACTAAAAAATAGCATTTATATAATTTTATAATAATGAGAAAGGCGCTGATTCTTTTGACTAAAAAATATGGAGCTATAATACTTTTTATTCTATTATTAGCTTTTTGGATTATACTCTCATTTAAAGTTGATTTAACAGTGACAATCATTGGCTTTTTTGTTTCATCAATGGTTGTGTTTTTTAATTACGATTTAGTTTTTAATCATCAAGAAGCAACAAAACTTACATTTAGGACAATCAAGAAATTCATTGTCCTATTTTTTGTTTTAATATTTAATATCGTCAAGTCTAATATAGAAGTAGCTAAAATTGTGTTGAGTAAGAAAATGCCGATAGATCCAGGTTTTGTAACTATAAAAAATCCACTGAAGAAAGAGTTGAATCAGGCTTTGTTTGCAAATGCGATAACATTAACCCCAGGAACTCTAACAGTGGATATGAATGATGATGAAATTGTTGTCCATGGTTTGGTAAAAGAACATGTTCATCAGCTTGATGGCAGTTCATTAGAAAAGGCATTTATGGCATTAGAAGGTGATAAAAATGATTGAGACCGCTGTTATTGTAAGTATTATAATTTTGTTGTTATTAACTTTTGTTGGTCTTTATAGGGCGATTGTTGGTCCAACAGCTGAAGATAGAATTGTAGCAATCAATATGATATCTACTAAGGTTACTGCAATCATTGCAATGATAGCTTTAGTGACTGCTCAAGCTTTCTATGTTGATGTCGCTTTAGTATATGCCTTATTAGGTTTCATTACTACTATAGGATTAGCAAAATTATTATTGAAAGGAAAACTAGGAAAATGAGTGTTGGAGAAATCATTCTTAATATTATAATAATTCTTTTTCTTGCTAGTGGAATTTTCTTTTTCTTTGTTGGGGTTGTTGGCCTGATAAGAATGCCAGATGTGTTTACTAGAATGCATGCCACAACAAAATGTGATACGATGGGTGCTGGTTTGGTTTTTGCTGGTTTGATTCTTTGGCAGGGAATGTCTTTCGTTTCTTTAAATATCCTGTTAATCTTAGTTTTTGTTTGGTTAACAAATCCTACTGCGGCTCATGCGATTGCTAAAAGCGCTTATAAGCGGCTTGAGTCTGGGCTTGATTATAAGGAGGATGAAAATGGTAATTCTTAATGTGATAATTGTTGTTTTCTTGGTTGTCTGCGCTTTTGCAATTGGCAGAACTAAAGATTTAATTGCGGGAGTTATTATGTTTTCTGCTTATTCATTAATGATGTCCGTACTATGGTTGATCCTCAAGACCCCTGATGTAGCAATAACAGAAGCAGCTATTGGAGCAGGTGTGACCTCTATTTTATTCTTTGCAGTAATTAGTAAAACGAAGAGGTATGAAAAATGAGAAAAATAATGACAAACCTATTATTTGTTGTTCTCTTTGGGTTATTGGTATATGGGGTTTTACAAATGCCAACAGAAGCAACGATGAATGCTCCATCTTATAATGACATCGTAAATCATTATTTATTGAATGGTGCGAGAGATACAAATGCATCGAATATTATTGCAGCTATTTTAGCTGATTATCGAGGTTTTGATACTTTAGGAGAAACAATAGTTCTCTTTACTTCTGTAGTTGCGGTTGGGTCAGTTTTACGTTCGACAAAGTTTGACTTAGAGGTAAAAGATCATGAATGATATTATTGTAAAAAATATCACGAGAATCGTGATACCTTTTGCTCAGGTCTACGGAATTTATGTTATCTTAAATGGCCACATTTCTCCTGGTGGAGGGTTTGCTGGTGGAGCGATTATAGGTACTAGTTTGATTTTATATACACTAGTATTTGGTAGAGAAAAAGGTAAGAAGAAATTTTCTCACCGCGTCTCGGAAATAGCTGAGAGTGGCGGTATAATGTTTTTTATCTTAATCGGTTTAATCGGTTTGATTACTGCAGGAAGATTCTTAACTAATGTTGAAGCAGGATTTCCGGTTGGAGAAATTGGTACGATAATTTCCGGAGGGATGATACCGCTATTGATGATTGCTATTGGGATAAAAGTTGCATCGACCATGATAACTTTATTTAATCTTTTAATTGATGAGGGGATATCTTATGATGATACTACAGAAAATCATTGATAATATTAATTATATAGGTGCAATTGCTTTATTTGTTATCGGTTTAAGAATCGTAGTCATGCATAGTAATTTGATTAAAAGAATTATGGGAATAAACATTATGGGTACTGGAGTGTTTTTATTTTTTATCGCGATTGGAAATGTAACAGGAGGTGTTCCCCCTATTATTAATCCCAATAACCCAGATCCTGTTTATATAAACCCATTACCTTCTGTATTAATCTTAACAGGAATTGTTGTTGTAGTATCCATTACAGTTTATTCTCTTAGCTTAGTTATCAGGATTTATGAAACATACCATACGATAGATCAAAAAGAACTATCTAAGATAATTAGTGAGGGCAAAGATGAGCATTGAGCAGTTACCGATAATAAATCTTTTATTATTTATGAGTATGGCTTTGGTGATTCCGCTACTTAAGAGGCGGCCTTTTAAGTATACTCTAATTCTTGGATTTATTGTTTTAGGGGTAGTAATGGTTTCGTCGAGTTATCTTTTATGGTATGTAAATAATGTTGAAACAATTCATTATACTTTTGGTGGTCATGATGCAAGATTTGGTATTGAGTTTGTTGTAGATTCTTTTTCTGCTTTGTTTACTACGATTATTGTGGGGTTGGCTTCTATAATTTATATATACTCAAGTGGTGATGCCACTGAAGGTATTGAAAAAAAGGAATATGGTAGATACTATGTTTTGTTGTTTATTTTGATGATGTCAATGTTTGGTATTCTCTACACAAATGACTTGTTTAATACCTATGTTTTTATTGAAATCTTGTCAATTACAACTTGTGCTATTATTTCAATTAAACGTAAGAAAGACACATACACTTCAGCTTTTCGATATGTTATGATGAACGAAATTGGTTCTTTATCCTATCTTTTTGGGGTTGCTTTAATTTATATGGCTACTGGTTTCACTAACATCACATTAATTGGTGAAAGTATTCAAAATGCATATGCAGTTTATCCATTTAATATTATTATTGCTTTAGGTTTTATGATTATAGGTTTAGGTATTAAAGCAGCAATATTTCCTTTCCATATCTGGCTTCCAGATGCACATTCAAGTGCTCCAAGCACTTCAAGTGCAATCCTTTCGGCGATTGTAATTAAAGTATATATACTAGTGTTTGTTAAAGTGTTATTTAGGGTATTTGGAGTTGATATTCTTAATGATTTAAATGTTCCTATGATTCTTTTGATTATTGCTGGAGTTGGAATGATAATGGGATCGATTTTTGCGATTGCCCAAAAAGATGTAAAGCGAATGCTTGGTTATTCCTCAGTTGCCCAGATTGGTTATATTTTATTAGGGGTTGCCTTGTTAAGTTTTTCAGGATTAAGAGCGGCGTTTTTCCATATCTTATCTCATGGATTGATGAAGACTGCTTTGTTCTTATCTGTAGGGGAAATTATCTTTTATAAGAAAACTAGAAAAGTGAATGACTTTGATGGTTTAGGCTTTATTATGCCGGTAGCTATGGGTGTGTTTTCGATCGCAGCTTTAGGAATGATAGGCTTACCATTAACTAGTGGTTTTATTTCTAAGTTAAATTTAGGTATGGCTGTCTTAGATAGTAATCAAGTGATATTTTTGGTGATATTAATTATCAGTAGTTTGTTAAATGTAATCTATTATTTACCGATAATAATATCTGCTTTTTTGAAGAATGAGAAATATCATTACCGGATGACAAGTATTGAACCAACACCAAGAACAATGATTTTTCCTTTATTGCTATTAGGGGTTTTAATTATAGTAGTAGGGATATTCCCAAATATATTTATTGGGTTAATTGAAGCGGCCGCAAGTAGTCTGTTACCTTAGGGGGGATATATTGCTAGACTTTCCAAGAATAAAAGTATTTGATAAGATGGTTAAAGCCAACTCTGTTTTAGTTGGCTTATCTTTGTTGCTTTTGGTTAGCTTTATTACCTATGCCTCTGATTGGTTTTCAGTAAAAACTAGTTTTGAGAGTTTAGACTTTATCAATACTCTTTTTTCAAGAAAGATTGTTGATTACCTAGGGGTTATAATAATTCTAATTCCTATTATTGGTGCGGTTATTGAATTAATCTATGGCGAAAAATCTGTAAAACATCGTGATAAAGCAGTTATATATATGGGGTTTTTAACGTTGATATTAATTGTGTTAATGTATCCGTTAGTGAGAATCCATTCGTTAGAATTAGATATTCCAGGAGTTTTTGGAATAGGCTTAAGTATTAAAATAGATATGTTAGCTTATACTGTTCTGTTATTATCAAGTTTTATTTGGTTTTACGTTATGGTTTATGCTCATGAATACATGAAGAAAGAGAAGCATAGTACAAGATTTTTCTTTTTCTTAGCACTCACTTATTCATCAGTCTTAGGTGCTGTTATGTCGGGTGACTTGTTGACGATGTTTTTGTTTTTTGAAATTATGACAATTACTTCTTATATGTTAGTGATTCATGGCCAAAAAGAAGAATCTTATAAAGCTGGTTATAACTATATAATCATGGGCTTAATCGGTGGGTTTTTAATCTTAACTGCAATTATATTGATATATTTCAATATTGGTGATTTGAAGTTTACTTCAGCGATTGAAAGATTAGGGGAATTAGGGAATTTAAAGTATTGGATTATGGGCTTGTTAGTTTTTGGGTTTGGTATTAAAGCTGGAATGGCACCGGTTCATGTATGGTTACCAAGAGCACATCCAGTAGCGCCAACTCCAGCTAGTGCTTTACTTTCAGGTGTAATGATTAAGGTGGGAGCATTTGGGATCATTAGGGTTGCTTCTAGCTATTATTTTCCTAGTAAAGACGTTATAACAAGCATTGATGATCCTATTTGGTTGACAGCTGCTAATATTGGCGCGATTATTATCTGGACGGGAATCATTACCATGGCTTTAGGTGTTTTCTTAGCTTTGCAGCAAGCAAACATCAAAAAGATGCTTGCATATCATTCCATATCACAAATGGGATATATTATTACAGGAATAGGAGTAGCACTTTACTTAGGATATGAAGGAGCTATGGGTTATACAGGTGCAATCTATCATATTATAAATCACGCCTTGTTTAAATCCTTATTATTTATGGTTGCTGGAGTAATCTATTATCACACAAAAGAATTGGACATGTATAAGCTAGGGGGCTTATGGAAAAAGCTACCAGCTACTACACTGGTATTTATCGTGGCGGCTTTAGGAATAAGTGGAATTCCCTTGTTTAACGGTTATGTATCTAAAACCATTCTTCATCATGGGATAGTAGAAGCATATGAACTTGGTAATCCTGTTTTCTTTTATGCGGAGTTAATATTTATTGTAGTAAGTGCTGGTACAGTTTGTTCTTTTATAAAAATGTTTTATTATGTTTTCATCAGAAAATCAGAGAATAATTATAAAGCTATGGAATTTGATTTTTCTAGTTTAGACATTGCTTTATGGAGTATGGCAGTTATTATCATTTTTATTGGCTTATTCCCTAACTTTATTATCAATAGTTTAATCGTTCCTCAGTTAAACCTTACAACCTATGATCCCGCTTTTATTGATCATCATATTCTTCATTTAAATGTATTTCATTTTTCTGACTTATCTATGACTTTTATGATAGTATGTCTAGGGTTTGTAATCTTCTTTGTTGGTAAGAGGTTTAATCTTTTCCATTTGCATTTACCAAAGTGGTTGAGTGTAGAGTATCTTTTCTTTTTACCAGCATATATTTTAATGAGAAACTTATGCCGGATTATGTACGGAAATAAGTGCCCAATTGACCAAGAAGATTTTGCGAAACTCGCAGAAAAAGATGTTGATAAGATTGGTTTCATTGATCGTTTTATCATCACAACCAATACTTTCAACAGAAGATATGAAGCGAGTATCATTAGAAGTGATTCATTGATTTATACGTTCTTTGTTATATTCATAATTTTGTTTATGTTAATATCTAAATTATAGCGTGGTGATTATAAATGCAAAAATGGCCAAAAATTAAAATATTTGACCAAATGGTAAAAGCCAACTCCATCTTGGTTGGTTTTAGTTTGTTTATTTTACTAGCTTTTATAGTTTATGCCGATAACTGGTTTGGTTTTAAATCTTTTATCATCGATACAAGAGTTTACAATAGCTTTTATGGCTTTTTAGATTCTTTTTCCTGGCAGATGTTAATCATTATTATCATCCCTTTTGTTGGAGCTGTTTTTGATTTGATTTATGGAGAAAAATATGTAAAGCATCGAGATAAAGCGATTATTTATATGGGCTTTATCGAAATAATCTTAATAGTTTTAATGTATCCAATCGTTATTAATCGGATAGTGGAAATTGAGTTTGCTGGATTATTAATTCTAGGAGTTAGTTTTAGGGTTGATATGTTAGCTTATACGGTTTTATTAGTATCAGCTTTTGTTTGGTTTTATGTGATGATCTATGCTCATGAGTATATGAAAAAAGAAGAGCATGGGACACGATTTTTCTTCTTTTTAGCTCTAACATATAGTGCGGTTTTAGGAACGATTGTCTCGGGAGATTTATTGACAATGTTTATCTTTTTTGAAATTATGACGATTACTTCTTATATGCTTGTAATCCATGGTCAAAAAGAAGAATCCTATAAAGCAGGATATAATTATATAGTTATGGGATTAATCGGTGGATTTTTGATATTTACAGCGATTATTTTAATATATTTTAATATTGGGGATTTGAAGTTTGCTTCAGCTATTGCTGAGTTAAGTGAAATGGGTAATCTTAAATACTGGATTATCGGCCTTATTGTTTTTGGGTTTGGGATTAAAGCGGGGATGGCCCCTGTTCACGTCTGGTTACCAAGAGCACATCCAGTAGCGCCAACTCCAGCTAGCGCGTTACTCTCTGGGGTGTTAATTAAAGTTGGAGCTTATGGCATTATTCGAGTAGCTGCTAGTTATTATTTTCCGAGTAAAGAGAGTGTTACAGATATTCATGATCCGATTTGGGCAACAGCACAGAGCATAGGAGCGATCATAATTTGGACAGGAATTGTGACAATGATCTTAGGTGTTGTTATGGCTTTACAACAGAAAAATATCAAAAAATTACTCGCCTATAGTTCGATAAGTCAAATGGGTTATATCTTAGTTGGTATTGGTGTTGCTTTATATCTAGGATATGAAGGTGCAATGGGTTATGCTGGCGCTATCTATCATATTATTAACCATGCCTTATTTAAATCTTTGCTTTTTATGGTAGCTGGGGTTATCTACTATCATACAAAAGAATTAGATATGTATAAATTAGGTGGATTATGGAAAAGATTACCATTTACGACTTTGATTTTTGTGATAGGAATGTTTGGAATAATTGGTATGCCTCTCTTTAATGGTTTTATTTCCAAGTCAATTATTCATCATGGGTTAATTGAAGCTCATCATCTCGGTTCATCACAATTTCTTTTGGCAGAAATCTTATATATAATTGTTAGTATTGGGACAGTTTGTTATTTTGCTAAAATGTTTTATTATGTATTTTTAAGGAAGACAACGAATCAATATCGGAGTTTGGTTTTCGATTTCTCTAGTTTAGATTTGGCTTTAGGTAGCATGGCTTTATTGATTGTTGGAATCGGTATCTTCCCTAATTTCATAATGAATAACTTAATAATACCACAACTAAACTCCACAACCTATGATCCAGCCTTTATTCAACAATATATTCTAGGCCTTGAGTATTTTAAAGCATCTGAAATTCTTTTAATGGTTTTCATATTAGGAATGGGTACTTTAATGTTTTTATTGTTAAAAAGATTTAAACTCTTTGAAGTTAAACTTCCTAAATGGCTCAGTATTGAGTATTTGTTCTTCTTACCAGCCTATGTTTTAATGAGAAATTTTTGTAATATCCTCTATGGTGATAAATGTCCGATTAGTGATGATGATTTTTCTAGACTAAGAGATAAGGACATTGAAAAGACTGGGTTTATTGATAGATTTGTGATTACAGTGAATGTTTTGAACCGCAGGTATGAACAAAGTGTGATTAGAGCGGATGCGTTAATATATACGTTTTTTATTACTTTAGTACTAATCGTTTTCATTCTTTCAAAGATTTAAAAAAAGGCTTGATTCTCATCAAACAAGAATCAAGCCTTACTTATTAACTTAAATAAAAAACATATATATCCATTTCCACTGCCAAATCATTATTTTGTAATAGGTTAACATTAATATTATCTACATAGAATAGTTGGTTTTGATTTAGAACTACATCTAGAAAATCAAATAACTTGGTTTGGTCAGATAAAACAAAATCTAGACTGACTTTTTTTATAGTCATATCATTAGGAAGATTATCAGGGAATGGATTGGTTGTATTGGTATCAATATAGATATTCTTTGGTTCTACAATACTTAAGCCTGATAGATCAAAAAGTAAATTGATGTCTTCTTCTAAGTAATAATCAAAATAGTAGTGTTTAAATCCAGAATATATATCACCCATATTGGTATTATCAATTTGGTAATCATAATCTTCAAGGAGATTATCAATTTGGTTTTCGAGTTGAATTTGTTCTTCTTGAAGATTGTCTAATTTTGCTTCTTGAAAATAGTTTAACACAAAATGAGTAGGGATAATAACTATAAATACAACTAGGAGCACATAGAATGGTCTGATTTGTGACAGTTTCTTACCGAAAACATTATATTTACGCATAATGAATAATCACCTCACAAACGGTACCGGTTATAAAGTTATAACTAGGAGTTGTAGTAATCCATCTTGAAGGATTTGGGTTGGATTCAACTATTCCAAAGGTTTCATATAGAGCTAAAAGATAATTAATAATATCGTTTGTATTATCACCGCTGATAAAAATAGTGATTTCCTTATCAATAACATTAAAACTATAATCTGTAATGTCTATATTATTTGGTAAAACACTTTGTAAATCAAGGAATTGGTTTACTGGCAAGTCTTGCTGGTAGGCTAAAATCAAATCATAAGCATTTATTAATTCTTGATTAGGAACTGAGGAAGCTCCATTTTGATGATCATTTAGCAAATCAATTTGATATATTAAAGCTTCATTGTGATAACTTTGTTCAAGTATTAAGTCACGGTTTTGATTATAAGGAATATATATCAACGAAACCGAAGCAAATATCCCTAGTGCCAAAACAAAAATATAGTAGCCTATGAGCCTAAGACGATTAATGCGGTTGAGTTTAAAATCGATAATTTTTTTATCTTTTTGACGTGAAAGAAGGATTTGATTAGAAGCAAAAGCAACTAAACCACCTTTTGGTAAGTTTGTAAAGGAATGTTCAATAACAGCTGTTGAATACATACTGATATTCAGATGTGTTAACTCAGGGAAAATAGTTTTCTTAATAATACCGGAGTCTAGATAATCATTTAAGTTAAATACGATAGTTTTAGTAATCTTCTCTTTGCCTTTTCTCAAGTTAAATTGATAGTAATTAGCGATTCTTTCCATATATATTGATGTCATCTCGAGGAATTGTTCGGTTTTTCCTTCATATTCTTCAATGGCACCAAAGATAAGCTTATTCTTTTCGACAATTTGAATGGATAGTAATTTATCATATAGCGATACGATCATCGCATTTTCATTGTGCAAATCGTAATCTTCATCAGCTATTTCTAAAATTGCCGAAATTGCCAAATCAAAAACTACATCTTTAATACCTAGTTTTTCCATCACATCATAGTAGTCTTGTAGGAGATTTTCATCAGCTATATATAACAAGACTTGTAATTCATCTTTACTTTCGCTTTTAATTTGATAAGAAATGATTGGTTTAACAAAAGGGACTTTGAATCTATGACCGATCTGAGCATAGAAATACTCATCAATAGTTTTCTTATCAAGTTCTTTTTTGGAAATTGAGAATTCTCTGATTAAAACATTTTGATCTTGGATAACGAGGCGAACAAATTTCGGTTTAACTTTTGTTTCCTTCCACATTGCTTTTAAGTTAGAAAGCAGAACCTCGGGTTCTTTAATATAACCATTCTCAACTACGCCAACAGGTAAGCTCTTTTGGTCGTAGCAGGAATTCTCTATTTGTTTTTTGACATTACCACCAAAAATGGCTATACCATTATCAGTGATAAAAATGCATAAAGGTCCTTTGTTTTTTGCCAAAATAATCACATCCCAAATAAGTTAAAGTAGGCATTTATCATATCAGCCCCGTAGAAATAGCAGATTAGAACAGCGAGTGAGATCATTGGTACGAATGCCATTTTTTTACCGCTTTTAATCTTAAATACCAGCGCGTAGATGAGGCCCAATATAGCTGCTAATAAAATCGATAATAAGCCTTCTTGAAAAGTAAGTAAGAAGCCAATAAATAAGTAAAGTTTAATATCGCCACCACCAAGACTTTCCTTTTTAAAAAGAAATCTACCTAGAATGGCTAGAGAAATCATAATGGCAAAGAGTCCAAGTGAGGAAAGTAAGTAAGTTAAGAAAAGCTTCTGGATAATTCTTATAATAATAACCATAACAAGTCCAAATATCCAAACGATATCGCTGACTTGATTACTTTTGATATCAATTAGTGTTTCTGTTAATAAAACAGTTATTAAAATATATGAAATCAGTAGCTCCCAGGAAATGTCATTGATTATTTGATATGATATCAAAAAGAATATGCCACCGATTAACTCCCATACAAGATGCGAATAAGAAATCTTCTCTTTACAGTTATGACATTTTCCTAAATTATAGATAAAACCAAATACAGGTAAAACATCAATAAATCTTAAATCGTTATGACAATTATCACAATAACTCTTTCCAGTTATTTTTTCTTTGTTGTGCAGCCGATATGCAAGACAATTAGCAAAAGATGCTAGAGTTGCACCTAGATATAAAAATATTATTGAGTATACAATATTCATATGACCTCTATCTCTCTTTATTATGTCTATCTATATTATACTCATTTATAAATCTAATGTCCATCGATAATCAAAAAGAAGACTTTTTAAAGTCTTCTTTTATGTAAAGTAATTAAAAATTATGCTTCTGGATAAACTGAATACCCGTTGATGTAAACATCTCCAGTAAATTCAACATCACCAATATCTCCTTCAGCTACAATATCACCATCTGCATCGAAGATATCAACTGTTAGTAAATTGTTTCCTCCATCTTCTGCAGCATCATTAACAGTTCCATCGAACTCTAAATAATCAGCATCGATAAGATCTTGGATAGAAAATGCAGCAGTTGGTTCTTCAGCAGCAACATAGGTATCAACAGCACTCATAATGTTGTCATAAGATAGGTTTGCAGCTTTTTCTCTTTGGTTATCAATAAGATTACCAATGGTAGGAATAGCAATTGCAGCAATAACAGCTAAGATTACTAATACAGCAAGAAGTTCAACTAAAGTAACACCCTTTTTGTTCTTTAATAATTTAATCATAATTTCCTCTCCTTATTTTAAATTTTTATACAATCATTTTGTTATATTAATTTTATCATATGGCTAAAATTTGTCAATCTAATATCCTAAATTTGTCCGCCTAATGATATCATTGGCAACATTATTGCTAGTATCATTACCCCAACAATCGAATATACTAAAATTAAGAGAATCGGTTGAATAGCATTTTTTAGTTGTTCGACTCGTAAGTCAGATACTCCATTATAGTATTTTGCAAGATTATTCATCAGATTAGGGATATCACTAGTTTGTTCTCCGGTCGATATCATTTTTGCCATAATCGGGTCAATATAGGAACTTTCAGAAAATGCTCGCGCAAAAGGTAACCCATCTTCGACATAGTGAATGGTTTGTTCAATTATTTTTTTATAAACCGCATTACTTAAAAAGGAATAGATTGTTTTTAAGGATTGTAACGGGTTGATTCCATTCGATAACATTTGTGATAAGGCATTCGCAATCATAATCTGATTATGCATTTGCATTAGTTTACCGATAATCGGCAGTTTTAGTCCAAAGACAGTAAATAAATAATGTGCATCTTTAGAAAATCTGTTTAAGCAATATAGTATTACTGAAACAATGATTACTATACTAAAGACAATCAAAGCATTATTTGCTGTAAAGTCGCCTATATCAATAAAAAATTGGGTGATTCCTGGAAGTTCTGCATCATCAAATGATTCAAACAACCCAGTGATGTTAGGAAAAACGAATAAAAGCATCCCAATAGCTATGGCAATTGCAGCACCTAAATATATTATAGGCATTCTGACCGCACCTTTGATGCCTCTACTAATTTTGATTTGATTATCATAATAATCAGCCATTTGCAAAATCATTTTCGGCAAATCACCGCTCATTTCGCCAATCTCAACCATTTGAACGAGAAGTTTTGGAAACTCTTTAGGCTTTTTAGCTAAAGCTCGAGAGAATGAAAAACCATTATAGACTTCTTGATAGAGTTCAAAATAGAGTTTTCTAAGGTTCCTACTATCTTTTTGCAAAGCTAATAGTTCTAATGCAGATAAAATATTTACACCAGAGTTTAATAGAGAACCTAGTTGTTTCAAAAAGAAAACTAAGTCTTTTTGTTTTAAGAGAGAACCAAAGGTGATGCTATTGAGTTTTGTAAATAAACTATTATATTCCTTAATTTGTTTTACTTCATAATTCTTGGTTTTTAAAAACTTTTTACAAACCTCACGATTAATCGCTTCTATTTTGCCTTTAACTATTTTTCCGTCTTTATTTTTGGCAATATATTTATAGTTTTTTAGTTCCAAAAGTCACCACCCACTATTCCTTAGCGACTTTCATAAGTTCTTCAAGCGTAGTAACGCCCTCGATAACTTTTTGGAGGCCGGCTTGCATCAACGATACTAGGCCTTCTTCATTTGCTAGTTTTTCAATTTCAGCATTGCTGGCATTCTTAGCGATTAATTTTTCCATATTTTTTGTTATTGGTAGTATTTCGAAGATACCGATTCTTCCAGCATATCCTTTATAATTACATGATGGACATCCTTTTGCGTGTTTTAATTTATCAACTTCAAGGTTAAACTGTTTGAAAGTAGCTTTTTCTGATGAAGTGGCTAATACATCTACAGCACACTCTGGGCAAAGTTTTCTGACTAGTCTTTGAGCGACGATACCTGTAAGTGAAGAACCAATGAGAAACGGTTCAATATCCATATCTAATAATCTGGTTATGGTTTTTACTGCGCTATTGGTGTGAATAGTTGATAAGACCAAATGTCCAGTTAACGAGGCTCTTATCGATATTTCTGCTGTCTCAACATCACGAATTTCACCAATCATTACAATGTTTGGATCTTGCCTTAGGATTGACCTTAAAGCACTTGCGAAAGTCAAGTTAACCTCTGGTTTAACTTGAACTTGGTTAATACCTTCCACTTTAATTTCTACCGGGTCTTCAACAGTTACAATATTTACTCCTGGTTGATTCAGTTCATTCAAACAAGCATAAAGAGTGGTTGTTTTTCCTGAACCAGTAGGTCCACTAACTAATAAGATTCCATTAGGTTTCGAAATCATCTCTCTTATTTGACTTTCTTCTTTAGGAGATAATCCAATTGAATCAAGCTTGTTAATGGAACCAGACATATCTAAGAGTCTCATTACAACTTTCTCACCACGAACGGTCGGTAAAGTTGATATTCTTAAGTCGAGGTTTTTTCTTTGAATTAGAGTTTGGATTCGTCCGTCTTGGGGGATCCTAGATTCAGTGATGTCCATTCCTGACATTACTTTGATACGACTAATCATCTGTTTGTGGATTTTTATTGGAAATTCCTTAACAATATCTAGAATTCCATCGACGCGATAACGAATTAGAATTTTATCATCAAGAGGGTCAATATGGATATCACTAGCTCTTTGAAAAACTGCAGATGTTAGAATTTGATTGACTAATTTTACCATCGGTGTTGATTCAATTTCTTCATCAACAGCATTCTCTTCTTCAAAAACAACTTCCTTTTTAACACCTAAAGCTTCTAATGTTCTTGTGAAACCATAATATTTTTCGATTTGCGTTATGATGTCATTTTTCGGAGCTGAAAAAGCTACAGGTCTAAGCCCTGTAAGCAAACGTAATTCTTCAATAACCGCAAAGTCTAACGGGTCAGAAGTAACAAACAAGAGTTTCATACCATCGATTTTAAATGGCATTACACTATGTCGTCTACAGAATTCTTCATCGATTATTTTTAGAATTTCTTCATCGATAGTTAAGTTTTGTAATGAAACTCTTTTCACTCCAGTAGATTCTTCAAGGGCTTTTAATATTTGGGTTTCAGAAGCTAGTTTTAAGCGGACAAAAGTCTCGCCTAAACGTTCCGATTCTTGTTTTTTAGCTAAAGCTGTATCTAATTCTTTTTTAGTAATGATATTTTTCTCTAGAAGAATATCGCCTATTCTTTTTAATGCCATATTATCCACCTACCTTAGGAACTATATTTTCAGCTACAACTCTTGATGTAGGTTCTAATAAATCGCTGATTAAGATGATTGTTGATTGCTCACCTTCTGGAGTTAAGATTGTTCTTTTAAATTGATGAATTTCTCCGTTTACCCCTGGAGACATTTCTTGTTGATAGATAGTCTCTTCATCGGTTTCTGATACTTTATAAGCAATATCAACTAAGGAAGAATCAGGGACATAAATCGTGCTAAATTCTACAGAAATAATCTCTTCTTCAAAGGAATATTCATTGACATAAGGTAACCCTAAAAGTTCAACTTTAACTGTGGTTGAATCCATCATAGTGAAAACTATGGTGTATGTATTCTCAAAATCATTGTAGAAACTGAAGTCGTAATTATTATTCTTTAGAACCCTAACATTAAATGCATAGTCAGCCCACGTAGGGTATTCTTCATATTTATTGTAGGAAAAATTATTGAAATGAGATTCTAAACTAATATTAAGAAGACAAGAAGCGATGAAACTTAAACTTTCATTCGATAAACTATTGCTTATATCATTACTGAGTAATGAAAACTGAGATTTTCCAGAAATAGTGAAATTTTCTAAAGTATTTATATCTGCAATAATGTCGCTATCATTGATTTGATAGTTTTTGGATATTAAAACTTGATTATTGCTATCTTCTTCAAAATAGTTGCTTAAGTCAAAGTTGTAAAAATATGTAAGACTACTAAGTTTTGTTTTAATAGATTCAACTAAGATATCTATGTTTATTTCGTTATAGACAGATTCTGAAAATATGGTTTTTAATTGATTTTCAAACAAAGTTTGATTTGTGGGTGAAAGGATAAACTTCGCTTGATTATTTTGATTATGAATAAGCGAATTTAGGGTTGAAGTCATGTCTAATTGGAAAATATTAATATTTAACTCATACACTTGGTTTTGGTAATATATTCGATACTCAACTTTTTCTAAATAATCATCAATTTCCGCACTTAAAGTAGAGGAGTAAGAACTCTCCTCCGCACCAAGGTATATATGGCCTATCCTTGTGGATTCCATATTTGATTGGATTCTAAACTCATGAAAAATTATAGTTGAAAAAATCAATGCCATTGTCAGGAATATCAATGATATAAAAAATAGTAAATTGTTTTTGATCCAGCGTTTCATTTTTTCCAAGATATCACTTCCTATTACCTTAATTATATCAAAAATTCCGATATTAATTATCAGTTTTTTGATTTTAATTCAATTTTCTTTATATCTATTATATAATATAGACATAATCGTAGATATAAGAAGGGGTAGAAATGATGAAATTATTGAATTCTAAAGGTTTTTCTATGGTTGAAACCTTAGCTTCCATCGTGATTATCACGTTTGTTTTTACCACAGCTCTTACGATAATTGTAAACTTAAGAAAAACAACGATATTAACAAACGAAAGAGTTATAGCTGTTAATGTGGCGAAAATGATACGTGATGATATTGAAAGTGATTATTTATATGCGGATATATCAGATTTGGTTATTGCTAATGACTTTACCATTACCAATAACTCTTGTGTCGTTTCTGGTTTATCAGGGATATGTGATTTGTTTGAATATACTGTAGGTGATTCCAGTTTTAATGATAAAATATCAATACGCTTCTTGGAACTGGATGAACTAGGCGAAAGCTATGGAATCATTCATTTCTTTGTGGAAATAAATTATTATGAACAAGCAACGGTTACCATAGAAGGTGTTATTTATGAATAAAAAAGGAGTAACGATTGTTGAATTATTAGCTGCTATTATTATAATGGGGTTAGTTATCGGGTTAGTAAGCATGCTACTCAGTTCTCTTAACAATGCAAATGTGGAAATAACCGAAGAAGCGAAAGCAAATGTAGAAGCTACAAAATTGATCGCAAATCTTGATGATTATTTTGATGATTTTTCTCCGACTGATTACCGAGCTTGTGAAGTTGATAATTGTGTAATTTTAGAAAAAGACTTTGAATATATCTATAGTAGTGTTTTAGGAACTGTAGATTTAATAGTACATAATCCGCCAACAGAATTGAGAATCGAGTTTGTTGATAATCAATTGGTTTTTGGGGAAGAAATATATAACTTAGATTATTTTAGTTTCGCGAACGACTTTGCGATTTCAACTAGTATTAATGAGAGATTTAAAGTAACAGTTACTTTTCAGTTTACCTTTGTTTCCGAGACCAATTCGTATAGTTTTATGACAGCTTATACGTTTGATCAAGCAGTTATACCAGAATCTTAATTTTAGGTGGTTATTATGGAGGTTATAAAAAGCAAATCAGGAATGAGTCTACCCACAATGTTAGCCATTGTGTTTTTAGTCATTTCAACTTTAATCGGATTAATAACTATTGCTAGATTTCAAACTAGTTTAGTTCAAAAAAACATTGAGTTTTCAGAGGAATATGTGAATGCCGCAAGAGATATTGAAGCGATAAACTATTTAATTAATCGTGATCAAATAACTGATGAGTTAGAAATTAATGCATTAGCTAGTTACTTAAACTTAGATGTAGAACTAGTAATGGGAACTGTTTATCGTTTTTCAAGGGATTTAAACTCTGTTACCAAGGATGTAGTGGGTTATATGGCACCAATGACTTCAAGTGTATCAACATATGAGGAATTATTTATCTTTACAGGTATGGAGGATAGCTTTGAGCTTAGTCCGTTGATAAATGCGACAACGATGTTGGCTGAGTTTACTAAGGAATATGTTGAAAGTAGTTTTCCTGAAGTAGTAGTTGATGGTGATTTATCGACATTTGAGGCAATAATAGAATATTATGAATCTTTAACCAATGATTATTATGAGAGAAAATCACCTTCAAGAATTGAGAACCAAAGTAATCCTACAGTTAATAATTTTTGGTTTATAACCGGTGATGTAGAATTAGATGATCAAGACTTAACAGTAGCGGATGGATATGTTTTGGTTATTGATGGAGATTTAATTACTGATGGAGATTGTAATATAACCGGAAATATTATTGTTAATGGTGATTTTGAACTTAATGGTGGAAAAAGAGATGATAAAAGTGTTGTTGGAACTCTTTATGTGAATGGAGATGTTAAAATTTCACGTAATACTCATATAGGTACTCCAAGTAGACCTTCATTTATCATTGCTACAGGTGACGTTGAACTAGCGAATCAAATCACTATTTATGGGTATTTCATAGCAGACGATTTTTCTGGCCAACAAGGGAATAACTTTATTACGGGTGGAGTCTATACTAATGAAGAACCAGAAGTCAATGAAAAAAACCTAGAACCTTATACAGCTTTAAATCCTGAAGATTTAGATTCATATGCTATTGCGACCGTTTTATCAGTTCAATCAGAAAGCGGGGAAACTAGTTTTACATATACTAGTCCGAAGTTGGAATAAATTATATTTATAGGAGAGATGATGAAGATACAGATTATTGGCTTTAGTGGTAGTGGTAAGTCAACGCTTGCTAAGCAATTAGGAAAACATTATAACTTGCCAGTCTTACACTTAGATACTGTACAGTTTTTTGGGAACTGGGAAGTTAGACCAAAAACAGAACAGAACAATATTGTAGAAGATTTTATGGAGAACAATCCTTCTGGATGGGTAATTGATGGTAATTATTCAAATTTAGCAAGACACAGATTTGAACAAGCAGATTTAATTATCTATTTAAAGTTTAACCGCTTTATATGTTACACTAGGAACTTGTTTAGATATCTAAGTCATAGAGGACAGGTAAGAGAATCATTAGGTTGTGTGGAAAAGTTTGACTGGGAATTTCAAAGATGGATATTGTTCGATGGAAGAACAAAAGAAATCAGACAAAAACATCAGATAAACTTTAATATGGGAAAAGGGGAGAAATTTATTTTTAAAAACTCTCGTCAAGTAAAAAGATTTCTTAAAAGCAAAAATATTATATAGATGAGGTAGAAAAATGGAATTATTTATTTTGATTTTAGTGTTTGGTTTATTGATTATTAATACTGGTTTTAAGTTATGGTTATCAATCTTAAACTATCAAAACCGTAACCAAGAAATTCCTGAAGAAGTTAAAGATATCTATGATATTGATAAGTACAAGTTATGGCAAGAGTATTATATGGAGAATTTTCGTTTTAACTTACTGCTTTCGGTAATACATTTCTTGATAATCATGCTTCTGTTAATCTTTAATGGATTTGATTTGTTTACAAACTTTGCCAAAGCTATTAGTAGTAGTACTATTTTTCAAACCTTGATCATAGTAGGTCTATATCTTTTAATCATGTTTATTGTCGGAATTTTTTCATCTTATTATCAAACATTTAAGATTGAGGAAAAATATGGTTTTAACAAGATGAACGTTAAAACATTCACTATTGATAATATTAAGAATCTAATTTTGTTTATAGTTTTTGGTGGAGGTGCGGCTTATGGACTAATGTATTTGTTATTGAATACAGGCCAAATGTTTTTAGTATATGCTTGGGCAGCTGTATCGGCTACTATGTTATTTGTTAATTTGATTTACACAAAATGGATTGTCCCAATTTTTAATAAGTTAAAGCCTTTGGAAGATTCTGAACTTAAAGATATGATTAATTGTTTTTCTGAGAGTGTTGGTTATGAAGTAAGTAAGATTAGTATTATGGATGCTTCTAAAAGGTCAACTAAATTGAATGCTTATTTTTCTGGTTTTTCAAAAGCTAAGAGAATTGTTTTATATGATACATTAGTCGAAAAGATGTCTAATGAAGAAATAGTCGGAGTTTTAGCTCATGAGATTGGTCATAATAAGCATAAACATATAATATTTAATATGTTTCAATCGTTTGTGATGATTGCCTTATATGTAATCGGGTTGGGTTTTGTTTTAAAATCGTCATTAATTTCGGAAGCATTTGGATTTAATGAGATTAATTATGGGTTTAATTTCATTGTGTATATTATCATTTTAAATCCTATTTTGATGATACTCAATCTTTTACTCAGTTACATTTCTCGTAAATTTGAGTATCAAGCAGATCGATTTGCAGCTGATAAATATGATGGTGAAGTTTTTATCAAGTCTTTAAAAGTTTTAACGAGAGAGAATTTTTCCAATCTCACACCACATCCGCTGTTTGTAAAGTTTTATTATTCACATCCACCGGTATATCAGAGAATTAGAGCAATAAAAAAAGACAAAATTTAAAGGTTTTGTCTTTTCTTTTGCTATTTTTCTAACATCAAGCCTAAAATAACTTTATCGGTATCTTTCATACCTTCACTTGCCATCTTTCCTACTGCTAGGATGGTCTCATCAGCGCTGTTTTTAAGGATACCAGATAAGGGGTTGTATTGATGGTTTTCTAGGGCTAAGAAATGTCCTAAGATAGAAGCGTCTAAACCTGTAGCTATTTTAGAGGCGCACGATGGTTTAGCGCCATCACATACAACGCCTGACACGTTTGCTAGTGCATTGGTTATCGTCATTTTTATCTGGGAGATGTTTCCACCTTGGAGATAGGTGAAAGTTGCGCCTGATGACACTGCAGCACTAATAGCTCCACAAAATGCTGATAAACGACCAATAAAACTCTTTTGATAGATTGTTAAGAGGTTAGATAGGACTAAAGCTCGATACATTTTCTCTTTAGTTACCTTTAAGTGTTTTGAAAACATGATCACGGGAATAGATGTTGTTAGACCTTGATTGCCACTTCCTGAGTTTGTTATAACTGGCATGGAACAACCGCTCATCCTTGCTTCTGATGCTGCAGCTGTATATGCTTTTATTTGTGAATAAATGGATTGATCATGTTTTAAGATTGTTTGACCTATGGATACTCCAAAGTCACCTTTTATACCTTTTTTTGCAATTGCGATATTGTTTTTTATTTGTGAATCAATTAGGGACTCTACTTCAGAAATATCAACAGTTTCTGTAAAGTTAACAATATTTTCTATAGTCAAATTTGAACGATCTGTTTCCACCCCAAAAAAGTTCTTTTTAACTTTTGGCTTTTCGAATAGCACTTCTCCGTTTTTAACTATTTTAACGATATTGGTATGGAGATTCTTAATTTCAATCATTAAATCGTCGTTTTCTGTTTTTGCTTGTAAGCGAAAATGAAGATTGAGAGGTGTATCAAGTAGTTTAACTGTGACCATATTCTTCAACAACAAATCATTAATAGTTTTTAAGTGTTTAGGTTTTAAATTAGAAATAACTTCTAACTCAAGACTTGATTCGCCACCAACTAAGCCAGCCAAAGCGCTAGCCTCAATACCGACGAGATTTCCTGTGTTTGGTACGGTTACACAGCGGATATTTTTAATTAGATTTCCGCTAGCCTCAATAATCAATTTATTGGGGATTTCACCTAAAATTTCTCTGGCTTTTGCTGCCGCAAAAGCGATGGAAATTGGTTCAGTACATCCTTTAGCTGGAACTAATTCTTCTTGTAGAATCTTTAAAAATTGTTTTTCAAACTTACACTTTTCCATACTTCACCCACTGAATTTATTTTGTATTAAATTTATATTAGCACAGTAGGGTAAGGATGTCAATTCTCGCTGGTGAAAGTAGTTTAGTTTATCTTTAAATTTAAAATATTTATGTTATAATTATAAAGGTAAGAAAGTAGGGATGATTATGTTAGGGATAATTCCAATTATTATTTTAGTGGTAATTGTTATAGCTACCATTGCATTTTTTTCTCGATCAAGGGATTCAAAAGACGATGATGATTCAGGAAAATTATTGTAGGAGGGCATAGTATGGATTTTAAAAAGATTGCTGGATTGGTTTTTCCAGATATTAATTTGTCAATAGATGATTTAGAGGAAAGATATCCTTTAAGAGAGTTAGAAGAAGGTGCTATTGTTACTAGATTTGCTCCTTCACCAACAGGGTTTTTACATACTGGTTCTTTGTTCACTTCGCTTGTTAGTTATCGTTTTGCTAAACAAACAAATGGTGTATTTTTTTGCCGTTTAGAGGATACTGATCAAAAAAGAGAAATCAAAGGATCGGGAGAAAAAGTATTAGAACAGCTCTATCAGTTTGGTATTGTTCCGGATGAGAGTTACATAAATGAAGGATTATATGGCCCTTATATTCAATCACACCGAAAAGAAGTTTATCATATAGTAATTAAAAGCATGATTGAAAGAGGTTTAGCTTATCCATGTTTTTGTACCCACGAAGAACTAGGGGAAATACGAAAAATCCAAGAGGAGCAAAAATTATTACCTGGATATTATCACGAGTTTGCTAAGTGCAGGTATTTAAGTGAAGATGAGATAATTAGTAAATTAGAAGCGAAAAAACCTTTTGTAATAAGATTTAAATCCCTAGGACAATTGGATGAAAAGGTAATATTAGAAGATGCTATCAGGGGGAACATTGAGTTTCCTAAAAATATTCAAGATGTTGTGATTATGAAGACTGATGGATTGCCAACCTATCATTTTGCTCATGTAGTTGATGATCATTTTATGAGAACGACACATGTTACAAGAGGTGAAGAGTGGATGCCATCCGCTCCAATTCACTTGGAGATATTCGAACAATTAAATTGGAAAAAGCCTGTTTTCTGTCATTTTCCTGTTATTATGAAGTTGGATGACAACCGCAGAAGAAAGCTATCTAAACGAAAAGATTTAGAAGCTAGTGTCGATTATTTTTTAGAAAAAGGATATCCAATATCTGGGTTTTTAGAGTACTTAATGACTTTAGCAAATTCTAATTTTGAAGAGTGGAGGATTGCCAATCCGAAAAGCAATATCTTTGATTTTAATTTGGATTTTTCTAAGATGAGTTTAGATGGAGCACTGTTCGATTTGGAAAAGGTCAACTCAATTGCTAAGGAAACTCTTGGTAATATGGATAAGGATAGTTTTACAGCTAATGCTTTAATGTATGCAAAACAATACGATAAGGAACTTTTAAAGCTAATTACTAAAGATGTTGATTATTTTAAGGAAATCATTAATATTGAAAGAGAACAAGAGAAACCAAGGAAAGATTATGAAAAGTTCAGTGATGTACTAAGCATAATTGATTTCTTCTATGATGAATATTATTACTCTTTAAGTGAAACCATTGAATTTAATGATCGTTTTACCAATGATTTCTTAATAAAAATCCTAGAAGAGTATCGTGATAATTTCGATATTGAAAAAGAACAAGAAGACTGGTTTAATGATTTACGAGAACTAGCAATAAAAAATAACTTTGCGAAAAGGGCTAAAGATTATAAAAAAGCACCAGAAGAATTTGTTGGTCATGTTGGCGATTACGCTGAGATTATTAGAATTGCCACTACCGCAAAAACATCAACACCTAATTTCTATGATGTTTTAAGAATCCTAGGAAAAGAAAGAATTTTGGAAAGAATTAATCACACAATATCTATAATAAAAAAGGCTAGTTCTAAACAATAGAATTAGCCTTTTCTTTCATTGTAAGTTTTTTGTTTCGGTAATAAAGTACGATATCGATTAACACCATTGTTGCGTTTAATACATATAGAGCGATTACTAAATCTCTATTGTTAATAATTTTGTGAACAATTCCAAACAGATAGCCTAAAAATATTACATATAGAAAAAGCACACTTTTTCCGGCTACACTTTTGCTCTTTATACTTTTATAAATATTTAATGGCCAAGCAAGGCCAAAGCAAATTAACATACCCATTTCAAATACTATCATTTCTTCCTCCATTGATTATCAAAAGATATTATAACATAGCTTATGATTTTATGTGAAAAAACTTTATAAAAAAAAGGAAATATTTTTCAAAAATGTAATGAAAAATTTACATTATTTTTTTCATAAAAATAATTCTTTTTTTTGAGTAAAATGACTTTAAATTATTAAGTCTTTCATATATAATGTTTATATAGATTTTTAATTCATCGAGAAATTCTCGGTGAGTTATTTTATTATCATAATTAAGATTAATCTTATAGAGAGACGAAGGAGAATTGATATGTACGTTATTAAACGAAACGGAGTTAAAGAGAAGTTTGATGTCGAAAAAATCGCAAATGCTATGCATAAAGCATATTTAAGTGTTGGTGAAGAAATAACGAAAGCAGAATGTTTGATCCAAGCAAAGTTTATAACCAAGGATTTACGAAAAGAAACTGATGTATCCATAGAAAAGATTCAGGACTGTGTTGAACTGTATCTAATGGATACAAAAAAATATGAAACAGCTAAGGCGTATATCAAATATCGAGAAAAACAACGTTTAGACCGAGAAAATCCTTGGAGCGATAATGATGAGCGCCAAGATATGATTCTCCAAAAGTATCTATTACATAACGAATCTAAAAAAGACTTTATCAAGAGAGTCTCTATTAAAAGACCGGCTCTAGAAAAGATATTAAGACACAAAGAAGCAATTTTTGGCGGTAGAAATCTTTATGCAATTGGTAGAGATGGAAATATAACCGGTAGTAATTGTTATGTTACAGAAGATCCACAAGATAATCTAGAAAGTATTTATAAAGTAGACTACCAAATCGCTAGAACCTACAGTTATGGCGGTGGACAAGGTATGAATCTTTCCAATATTAGACCAAGAGGAGCGAAAGTTAATAATAGTTCTAATACCACACCAGGAGTAATCGTTTTTGCGGAAAAGTATTCTCATACAACCTTAAATACCCAACAAGATAATCGTCGTGGGGCTTTGATGTTAGTTTTAAATATCGATCATCCGGACATCATTGATTTTGTCACAACAAAACTTGATTTAAATAAAATTAATGGGGCAAATATTTCTATAGCTTTAACAGATGAATTTATGACGGCTGTTGAAAATGATGATATGTGGATAATGAAGTTTAACACGCCGTATGAAACAATTGAGAAAAGAGTAAAAGCTAAACAGTTATTGGAACTAGTTGGTTATGCCGCTCATACTATGGGCGATCCTGGGATAATGTTTATTGATAAAATGAATGATTATCACTTTTTAAGTGAGTATGATGAAGTTCGTTTTACAGCTACGAACCCTTGTGGGGAACAACCTTTAATGCCACATGGTTCTTGTAATTTAGGTAGCGTAAATTTAAACGCTTTTGTTAAGAATCCGTTTACAAAGGAAGCGTTGTTTGATTGGGAAAGATTTGATCATGTTGTTGAAGAAATGATCTGGTCATTAGATGATTTGCTTACACTTTTGGGGGATAGACATGCATTAAAGGAACAAAGAGATCATGTAAAAAAATATCGAGAAGTTGGTTTAGGTGTTATGGGCTTAGCTGATTTAGCCTTAAGTATGGGGTTGCCGTATGGATCAGAAGAGTTCATTAATTTCTTAGATAAATTAATGAGTAGAATGATTAATCAAGCAACCATAGCTACTGCTTTAAACGCCAAAGAAAAAGGTGCATTCCCAGCTTTTGATTATGATAAAATATCAAGTTCTAAGTTCTATAAAACAACGATTCTTCCAGAAACAGATGCTTTAGTACAGAAATATGGTATGAGAAATTCAAGGTTATTAAGTATTGCGCCAACTGGGTCTATTTCTAATATTCTTGGAGTTAGTGGGGGAGTTGAACCATTCTTCCAAATCAATTATACTAGACGAATTATTTCTATGTTTGATGAAGAAAAGAAAATTACAGTTTGGGAAAAAACGCCTCTAGCTATGGCGAAAGCTTTAGATATTGATCCTGAAGATTTACCAGAATGGACAAAGATTACATCGCAAAATATTGATTTCAATGATCGTGCTGATGTTCAGGCAACCATTCAAAAATATGTTGATACCGCGATAAGTTCTACTTTTAATCTTCCTAATAATGCATCAGTTCAAGATGTTATGGATATATATACAACAGCTTGGAAAAAGGGACTTAAAGGTGCAACAGTTTTTAGAGATAGATGTGCTAAAATAGGTATTCTCGCAGGTATTAATGCAGAGACAAAGGACTTAAATCCAGGGACACCTCCAAAAATGCATGTTGAAGAAACTTGGGTAAACAAGGTTACACAGAAGAAGAAAGAATACGTTACTCATGTTATTATTGAGAATTCGGAATACAAACCAGAAAAAATGGAAAGAGAACTATGTCCAATGTGTAAATCCGTTTTAATAAAGAAACAAGGATGTATTCAATGTAGTAATGATCTATGTGACTATGAAAAATGTTCAATTTAGTTTTTTTAAAACCAGTGGATAAAACCGCTGGTTTTTAAATTAGTTTTGCGTTATAATCAAAGAGGCAACCCGCAATGAATGTTTTTGACATTTGGTTAGCTAGATTTGTTTAGGATTCATGGAGTTTTAGATTTTTGAGGTGGAACTTATGTATTATAAAAAAATTCATAAATTGAGAAAAAACATGAATTTATCTCAAGAAGAACTAGCGAGTAAAATCGGAGTTACTAAACAAGTCATATCACAATGGGAGTTAGGCATAGTAATGCCAGATATTAATAATTTTCTAAAACTTTCAGAGTTGTTTCATGTATCCATTGACTATCTATTAAAAGATGATAGGAGTGATTCTGATTTCAATTATTATCCTATCAATATGGAAAAGAAAAATTCAATAGAAAAGTATCAAATTGTTGCTTTGGTTATAATGGTATTATCGGTGATGATGCTTATTACGTTCTTATTGATTAGTATTGCTGAGCCAATGGTTTATTATGATTTAGAGCGAGGATTAGATTACAAAGGTTTTAAAGCTTATTGGTATATTTTTCCTGAAGTAAAATATGGAGTGATCATTAGTTTTATTGGATTTTTTGTATCTGGATTATTTCTATTTATACCAAAAACTGTTATAAAGAGATTGTTTAAGTTATAAAAATTATAAGATATAATATGAAATTATTTCATGTCTAGGATTACTAGTTTAAGAGGTTGATTAGATGAATACATTTATGTTCGCACTGAATGCAGTTTTACCGATTATTATTTTAATCGGTTTTGGTTATATACTAAAAGCAAAGGGCTTTTTAAAACCAGAGTTTATTGAAAATGCTAATAAACTGGTTTTTAGAATTGCTCTTCCTGCTTTGTTATTTTATAATATCTATTCGGTTAAAAGCTTGGATGATATTAACTGGTCCGTAATGGTTTATGCAGTTATCGGAATTTTTATTTTGTTTTTTATCGGGTTAATTTTCACGAAGTTCTTTGTTCCTGAGAAAAATCAAAAAGGGGTTATTATCCAAAGTACATTAAGGGCTAATTTTGCGATTATAGGGATACCTTTAGCAGAATCGATAGGCGGAAGTATGGCGGTTGCTAATGTGGCTTTAATCGCTTTGGTTGGTATACCTTTAATGAGTGCTTTATCGGTGATGTCTTTAGCGTATTTTGTCCATGATAAGTCTTTGGGAAGCCCAGTTAAAAGCGCATTTAATAAAGTGATAAAAAATCCTTTGATAATTGGTGTTGCAATCGGATTATTAGCTCTATGGATAAGAAGTTTTATACCAGTGGATCCAGTAACCGATGAATTAGTTTTTTCTTTAAGTAATAATTTAAAATTCATTTATACACCAATAAAATGGATTGGTCAGATTACGAGTCCTTTGGCTTTAATTGTCTTGGGAGCTACTTTTAAATTTGATGTAATCGGCGAGTTAAAAAAGCAAATTATCTATGGAACAGTTTTAAGATCTTTGGTTGCTCCAGCAGTAACCTTAAGCCTTGCCGTTATTTTGGCAACCAAAACAGATTTTTTCAAGTTTGACAATAATATTTATCCTGCTTTAATATCTTTGTTTGGATCGCCAACAGCGATAACCAATGCGGTTATGGCGAGAGAAATGAAAAACGATGAGGATCTAGCAATTCAACTTGTTGTTTGGACAACAATAACTTCCATATTAACAATCTTTATAATAGTAATAATTTTTAGATCCTTAAATCTAATATAAAAAAGTTCTACCCTTTATTTAAGGGAGAACTTTTTAAATTTGTAGGTATACATTTGTGTTTTCTGGATCTTTAACCAGAATTCCTTCATCAGTTTCTTGGTAACCGATATTATATTTTTGGAGATTTTCAAGGGTTTGTATAAATTTTTCACAATTTGGATATCTAATTGTAAAAGATTTTAATTGGGGTTGATCTTTAGCATCTAGTAATTCTTTTTGCCAACTGTTTAAAGCTAAATGGTGATGATACTTTTTATCTGATAAAAACACAGCGTCTTTTATTTCTTGATTAGTAATTGTAAAACCAACAATGGATTTATAGAAGTCTGTAACATCCTTGAGGTTTTGAACTTGAAGGTGGAGATGACCAATGATTGTATCTTCTGGAAGATTAGAAAACACATCAAAATCATCACAAGCATAGTAGACTCCTTTATAATCAAATGGTAATGTATCCATTTCAATAATATTTTTGTTGAAAACCCATGATTTATCATCTTTGTCACAGGTTACTTCAATACCATAACCATCAGGGTCTCTTAGATATATTGCTTCACTTACTTTATGATCAGCTGCGCCATCGATAGGTATTTGTTTGGCGATTAGATGTCTTAAGAACTTTCCTAAACTGGTTCTATTCGGCAATAATATCGCAAAATGATAGATATTCATATTATTAGATTTCTCAATTGCTTTATCTTCATACAGTCTTATTAACTCGGTTTTATGATCAGAGGTTAACGATGTATATAAATTGTCGTTTTTAAGGACGCTAAAACCCATGTTATTTAGATAAAAGTCCAAACTTCTGCTTAAATCTTTTACAGTAAGATCAATTCGTGATATGTGCATCGCGTCTTTATGATAGTAGTAATCCATATAATACACCCCTTTGTTGATATTATACCTAAAAAAAGTTAAAACTGCTTGTGATATGCTTTTATATTTCGTAAAAGAAAATACAAAATTAAATAAAAAAAAGTTGCATTTTAAGTAAAACTTTGATAATATATATATCGGCCTTTATTTTAGGATATGCGATTAACCCTTTTATCTGCAAAATGCATAATCCAACAACTTATGGCGACTAATGCGCTCATAGCTCAATTGGATAGAGCGTTTGACTACGGATCAAAAGGTTTCGGGTTCGACTCCTGATGAGCGCGCCATCATATACGGGAAGTAGCTTAGCTTGGTAGAGCGCCTGGTTTGGGACCAGGAGGTCGCAGGTTCGAATCCTGTCTTCCCGACCACTAAAAAAAGAGAGTAAGGCAACTTACTCTTATTCTTTTAATGGACCCTTAGCCAAGCGGTAAGGCACGGGACTGCAACTCCCTCACCGCCGGTTCAAATCCGGCAGGGTCCTCCACAAAAAATATACCAAGTTGCTTTACATCTTTTAATGGCTTTGTTAGAGCGTTTTAGCCATTTAAGAGTGAAGTAACTTTTTTATTATAATTGGGTAAAATTGATGAATTTCATTAGTTTTACTCTTTTTTTATACTTAAAATCAGAAAAAATAGTGGTTTTTTGTGGACCGGATTTGGGATCGTGAATTTGCATGAACCCTATCGGATTAATACTTTTCGAATAAAAGTAAGTGATTGTTTGAAACTGCTTGATTTGAATGATATTAAGATAATTATTGATAAAAGCTAAAATATTATAGTTTATTTGTTAATAATTATCATAAAATACTTCAGGTTCTCTTTATTTGCACATAATGATATGGTAAACTAATTGTAAATATCAAACTTTGATATTATATTTACGCTCAATCTAGATAGCAATCATTATTTTAAGGAGAAAGTTTTATGATTAAAGCGATTTTGAAAAGATTCATGGCATTTAAAACACATTTTTTTTTAGTTAGTATCCTTTTATTATTTATATATGTTTGTCAGTTATTGATACCATATGTTTTTAGTAATTTTATTGATAATATTACGCAATATACTACAGATGAAATCGCTTATGCTCCAGTACTGATTATCAGTATATTAACCATAATTTTAATAGGTAGTTCATATGTTCATCACATTTTAACAGAAGTTTTGAATATCAAAGCCGGATATGTTTTTCTGGAAGACGTAGATAATAAACTTGAACATACTTCAATCAGAAAGATTGAAAAGCACAGTCCAGCTTATTTAAATAACCGAATATTTAATGATATCCTTACCACATTGGGATTTGTCATTAATCATTTTATTGTTGCGATAATTATGGTGATTAGTACTATATTCTTGTTTGTTTTAATCATTCGAATAAATCCATTTCTTGTATTTATCCCACTTATCGCATTGCTTATCAATATATCAGGAATACTACTCTTAAATAAAGAGTATTATAAGAGAGGATACCAGTATCGAGAAGATAATAATCAATATGTATCAGATAATAATGATCTAATAACACAAATAAAAGAAACGAAAATACATTCTTGGTATGATATTTCAGGGAAAAAAGTAAGGAAATCATATAAGACGTTATTGAAAACAGGGATTCGTTTAAATAAAGTGCTAGCCTTATTAAACAACATTGGAACTTTTTCGAAAAATATTACATTGATTTTAACAATGTTTATAGGAGGGTATTTTATTGTAAATAATATAATTAGCATTGGTGAGTTTATATTGATTACTTATTATACAAACATGTGTTTAAATTATTCAGAGTACTTCCTGAAATTGGGCCAACAATATCAGCATGCTAAAGTGAGTTATCATCGTTTAGAAGAATTTTTTAAAGTAGAGGATGAACATAACGGTACAACAGTAGTTGAATCGATAAAAACTGTAAAACTAGAAGAGGTAACTTATTCTTATCCAGAGTCACCGATATTAATAAACAAACTTGATTTTACATTTGAAAAAGGCAAAATTTATTGTTTGAAGGGAAAAAATGGCGAAGGAAAATCAACATTAATCGACATCATTCTTGGTCTTGATTACAGTTTTGAAGGCTTCATAAAGTACAACAACATAGATATTAAGAATTTAGATATGATTAATATTAGAAAAAACGATATTTCTGTTGTATTGCAAGAGCCTAGAGTGCAAAGATTACCTGTTTTTAACAACTTAACTAGAGGTCTAGAAAACTATTCTGAAGATATTTTAGAAGGATATATAAATTTGTTTGATTTGAAGAAAATACTTAACAATCCTGATTCAACGTCTCTATCAGGAGGGGAAAAACAAAAAATATCTATTGTAAGAGCCTTGTTAAAGAACCCTTCTTTAATGATTCTGGATGAACCTATATCAGCATTAGATAACGCTAGTATCAAAAAGCTAAAAAATGTTCTTTCAAAATTAAAGGACTCTATGATAGTTATTCTAATCAGCCACAACGAAGATTTGTTTGATATTGTTGACGAAATTGTCGAACTACCAAAAGTTCACATTGGAGAAAAACATGGTAAATTAATTTATTAAGATATCAAGTTGAATATAATATGTATCTTTTACTGATTTAAAGACTTTTAAAATCACTATTGATTTATCAAAATTTTACATAACCTTTTATTATAAATCTTCAAGAATATAATGAGTTGAAATTGATTTGTAATGAAGAAATTATTTTCGTGATTTATGAAATCGCGCCTCAAAAATAATCTTATTATCAGCGCTTTATGAAACGATTAATAATCTTTCATGGTATATATCATGATATATAATAGAAGAATAACGAGCAAGAAAATAACATGATTGCCGACATAATTAAACTCACTATTTCATATAGTTTTAATCTGATAAGATTTTTAGAAAGAAAAAATATCCTATGCTCATTAAGGATGATAATTAAAATGAAACAAGTTTATAGGTTTCCGATTGATAACCTAAATCTTTTAAAAGGGGAAGTGCTATGAAGTATAAAAGTTCCAAGTATAATATTGACGTTGGAAAAAATCAATATGGAGATATTATATTATTTAATACTGTTACCTCTGCAATGATTGGTTTGGCAACCCTTTTTA
>NPID01000140.1_pt1 | contig 48569 bp, 47 predicted proteins | sample 8637491 | NCBI WGS metagenome assembly NPID01 (sample SAMN07420843, study PRJNA396082) | bioreactor metagenome | isolation source: sample BA6 brine-fed electro-methanogenic bioreactor BA | place: Japan: Kochi | collected 2016-06-14 | reverse complement strand
GGGGGAGGTTTCGCAAAGTGAGATGAAACATAGGCGTAGTTGGCATCGATCTCGATCTGATTGACCTTCTCAAATTCTGGAAACCGGTAGTGGAGTGTCAATTTCAGTGGGACGACCCGGATGGTCTGAGTCTCCCGATCTACTTTGATTGACTGTCCCGGTACAATCAGATTGACGTTCCGTACTTGCTTGATTGTTTTCTGGTTTCCATACTTCTTGAGTATCTGGTTTGAGATGGCTGATTTTAATCCAATCTCTTTGACCGCAGCAGATGTTCGACACTTTGGATTCCTGACTGCAAAATCCGCTACAGCGAATGCTTTTTTTAATTCGTCGCTGAAATCACGGTTGTGCCGGAGTTTATATGTCAGAATCATGTTAGTTCCGCTTCTGATCTTCGATGTATTTTTTCACAGCATCTTCGGAGATGTGTCCACACGATTCTACATAGTAGCTACGAGTCCACAATGACGGCAACCGTGTTCTCAATGGCTTGAACTCCTGCCGGAGTATCCTCGATGTGTATCCTTTCAACTGTTGTACAATCCAGTGTGGACTTGCGGTCGGCTTTGCTTTGACAAACAGATGGAGGTGATCAGGCATAACCTCCATTGTTTCGATGACAACTCCGATCTCATCTGCCCTCTCTTTAAGAAGAATTTCTAATCTTTCGGATATCGGGTATTGGAGAACTTTACGCCGATATTTCGGGCACCATATGATATGGTATCCGATGTTGTATACCGTTGTATCTGAGTGCGTCCACCGCTCTTTTGCCATCTATATAGTTATATGAATGGATAATAGATGATTTTTGTGGGCAGACGTTGACGCATTCATCCCACCCTTAAAGGGGTGGGCTTTCTGCTGTTATGATCGTAAAAATGGATGATTTTGAACTGCGCAGAGTATTTTCTTCATGAAGGATTCCTCTTATTTTCAGGAGCACTCCAGCCACCGGGGGCATATATTTCATCCATCCAGCCCAATGTATACCCACGATGAGAGAGAGCCCCGAATTTACCTGGAAACAATGCCTGATCGTCAGGGACGACGTGAAGATGAGCTGCGGGAAGAAATGCGCCCAGCTTGCCCATGCAGCCGTCGGAGCCTATGAGAAGGCCAGTGCCGCCTCGAAACGTGCCTGGATGGATGAGGGGCAGAAGAAAGTCGCCCTGAAGGTGATCGGTGAGCGGGCGCTCTATGAACTGAAGGTGGTCGCAGAAGCAAACAGCATCCCCGCCTGCATCATTCAGGATGCAGGGCTGACCGAGATCCCGCCGGGAACCGTCACCGCCCTCGGCCTTGGACCCGCCAAATCCGAACTCCTCGACCGGGTCACCTCAGATCTCAAACTCCTATGATCCCAAGCCCCTATCCCCTGGAACATGAGTTGCAGATGCGGTACTATGGAGATGACCATCCCGGCATCGGGGGGAAACTGAGGACTGTTCCTGAAGACTTTGTTGTCGAAGAGATCCCAAAACCATTCACCGGGAGCGGGCCGTACCTGATCTGCACAGTAACCCGCCGCTCATGGGAGCACCAGCACGCCATTCAGGAGATCGCAAAGCGGCTTGGGATCAGCAGAAAGCGGATCGGCTGGGCCGGCACAAAGGACCGAAACGCCGTTGCCACCCATTATATCTCGCTCTATAAGGTTGAAGCAGATCAGGTCAGGGCACTCTCATTTAAGGATATGACAGTCGAGCCGGTCGGCCAGCACCAGTTCAGTCTCTCGCTTGGGGATCTTGAAGGGAACCGTTTCTCCCTGCTGATCCGAAACTGTGATCGGGAAAATCTCACCTCTCTTCCGCAGATAGCAGAGACTGTACAAACGGGCATCCCAAACTACTTTGGTCTCCAGCGGTTCGGTGCCCAGAAACCAGTCACCCACCGGGTCGGATCAGCAATCCTCCGCGGCGAGTACCGGGAGGCCGTAGAGATCTATATCGGCGATCCCTTCCCAAATGAAGACGAGGAAGTAAAAGCGGCACGTGCGGCTTTCAGGGAGACAGGTGATGCCCGTGAAGCATTGCATGCACTCCCGGTGCGGCTTGGGTTTGAACGGGCGATGCTTGACCATCTCTCAAAACACGATAGTGACCATAAGGGAGCTCTCAAAGTCCTCGCACCGAAACTCCTCACCATGTTCGTCTCGGCGTGGCAGTCGTACCTCTTCAATGCCGCCATCTCGGATCGTTTCGATCGCGGCCTCCCCCTTCATGAGCCCGAAGCAGGAGACACCCTTGTCTACCTCAACGGGAGGACAGACAGGGCAACAGAGAAGAACCTCCCGACTGCACGACAACATATCAGACGGGGCAGGGCGATGATTGCCGCATTCATGCCGGGAGGAAGATCCATTCCAAACCCCGGCCCGATGGAGGAGTATATGCTCCGGCTCTCGGAAGAGGCCGGGATCGGACCCGGTGCATTCAGGGAGGCAGCAAAGTACCTCGAAACCGCATTTGACGGATCGATCCGGTCGATTGTCCTGAGAACAGAGATACAGACAGAGATCGAAGACGACTCTGCCCGGCTCACCTTCACACTCCCCCCCGGCCACTATGCAACATCAGTCTGCCGGGAGTTCATGAAGAGCGATCCGATATCCCTCGTCTGATCCCAAATGCGCGGTTGAATCCAGAAAAAAATCAACGGGAACGGGCAATCTCCCGTGCCCCGGCGATCGCATCCTGGAGATTGCCTATTTCGTCAACAAGCCCGATCTCAAGGGCCTGTTCACCACGGATCAGGCGGGCATCCTCAATTGACTCACGCGTGATATTTCGCTGACTGCTGATATCCGCAAAGAACCGGTTGAAACTTGCATCAACGAGATCCTGGGCAACTTCCTCCTCATCTGATGTGAGCCCGCGATACGAATGGGTCATATCCTTCATCTCACCGGACTTGACGACATCGATCTCAAGCCCCTCTTTCGTGAGCTGATCGCTTGTGTCATAGAAGATCCACATCACCCCGATACCCCCGGTCATGGTATCATGGCTCGAATAGATCCGGTCAGCATATGAGGCGACATAGTATGCACCAGAGGTTGCAATATCGCCCATAGAGACGACGACCGGCTTCCTCTCCTTTGCATAGATGATATCCCGGATAATCTCCTGGGCTGCTGCCGGGGTGCCGCCACCGGAATCTATCCTGAGCACGATTGCCCGTGTCAGGGGATCATCAGCTGCCTTTCGAATCTGGCTGCCGATATATTCGCTCCCGGTATAGCCGCCGGATCGTGCTTCTCCGGTGATCATCGTCCCCTCAATTCTGATCACCGGGACATCGGTCCCGCCAATTGGATCAATGAGGCTGAAGATACCGACAATGGCGAAGATACCAAGTATCAGAAAGAGGAGAATAAGGCCGCCTTTTTTAAGCTGCCTCACCCTTTGCTGCTTTTTAATCTGATGTTCAATATAATTCATGATTGAGTGGGATAGAGTACATCATATTCGGTGATCAGGTTTGTGCCGCAGAGATAGTGAGTGCGGAGTTCAAGCCGGATCATCTCATCTTCGGTCTCGATATGCATGCCACCGACAAGTGAAGGCGTATCATCACCACCGACGATGAAAGGCAGATGAATGAGGCGGATCTCATCGACAAGACGGTTATGCAGCATATGGTAGTTGAGGGTCGGTCCACCCTCTACCATCATCTTCCGGACACCATACTGCTCATAGAGCGTCTCAAGGAGAAGAGGGAGATCCACTTCGGTCTCTCCGCAGACAACCACCCCGGCACCGGTTGCCCGGATCGCCTCGATCCGTTCGCTGGATGCAATCTCCGAGACGGCAATAACAGTCTGTGCATCCGGCCTGAAGATATTGGCAGTGAGCGGCAGATCGCCCCTGCTGTTTGGAATGACACGAATCGGGCTCTTGCCAGGAACTTTCCTGACCGTCAGGAACGAGTTGTCGATACGGATGGTGCGGGATCCGACCATAATCGCATCGCACTCTGCCCGTGTCGTATGGAGAAGGGTCTCGGTCTCCTCTGCCATATATTTCATCAGGATCTTGCTTGATGCATCCTTTTTTAATGTCAGCTTGCCATCTGCTGTGATCTCGGACATCATCAGGACCTTTGGTTTTTTCGGATGCGTGCTCATACTGATCCTCTCGATTGATATATCTCTTTGAATACCTTAAGAATATAGGGTTTATTACAGGAAGGTTTGAGAGAGTATGAACATTACCGCATTACGTCCACATTGCATGCGATACTTAGAACCGATCGCAAACCTCTGTGTACGTCTGGGTCTCTCTCCCAACCAGATCACCATCCTTTCGCTTATTTTCGGAATAGGGTGTGCTGTATCCTTTGTTCACCAGCAGTTCATCCTGGGTTCCCTCCTCCTCTTCATCTCCGCAATCCTCGATCTCGTGGATGGGAGTGTCGCGCGTAAAACCAATCATGACAGCAATTTCGGCGCGGTTCTCGACTGGATTGTTGACAAGTATATCGATGTGCTGGCGCTCCTTGGGGTCGGCCTCTCGGGAATTGCCATTGTATCCGGTTTCACCACGCTCCCCCCGATAGCTGATTTCGGGGTTGTTGCTTTCGCTATCATCGGCTCCATGATGAATACCTTCATCAAACCGGTCGTCTATGCAGAGGTCGGCTATTCAGACCGTGTCTGCGGAAAAATTGACGATCCGCTTGAGGGGGTCGGGTTCTTTGGAAGGCCGGAGACCCTTCTTGTCCTGATCCTCGGTGGTGTCACCGGATTCATCTGGGTCTCGGTGATCATCATCGCAATCTGCACGAACCTCTCGGCAATCCAGCGGATCATCTACCTTTCAGGAAGACTTGCCTGATATCCCGGATATACTGTGAGACCAGCTTCTCTGCCAATACCCCTAGATCGGGGATTAAACGGAAGAGACCATAGGCGATTGCTATCAGGACGACAAGTGCAAGAAGCTCACATAAGACATTGTGTGCCCAGAAGAAACTCTCATACCCGTAGTTTCCATTTCCAACAACTTCAGGCAGCCAGGGGTACCACTGGCCTGTATATGCCATGATCACATAGGCATTCCTGAAGAGATTCAACAGATAAATTGTCGGTGCAATCAGGAGGAATGAGAGGATCTTCTGTCTGGTTGTCGTCGGCACCATATTTGCAACCGCGAGCATGATCGCAATGCTGGTGATTCCGGTGCATCCGAGGATGATCTCGACACGGAACCCGATATCATAGCCCGGTATCGATCCCGCCATGATCGTATTCCATTCATAGAGGGTCACCGGATACCGCAGGAGTTCCAGTACCCAGACCGTCTGATCGACAACGACTGCAATCAGCCAGTTCTTCAACGGCTCATAAAAGCCAAATGGCGCATAGATCAAAAAGGAAAAGGCAGCCGCTCTCGTCAGGCTTCCTACAACAGGATCTTCCCTGATAAGTCGCCGTGCCGTGAGATAGACAAACGGTACCGAGAGGATGCCAAGGATCGGATAGAGGAAATTATTGATCTGAAGAAATTCCGGTAATTCGATGAGGAGGAGAAGGGATATCGATGCCCACCCGACTATCCCTGCATACCAGTTATATCTGTGTGGCAGAAGAAAAAGGAGAAAGCCAATACAGGAGAGAAGAACCAGGTATTCGTTCATTACAATATATTGAACGGGGGATCAGAAAAAGGATGAGGAAGAAGCCATTGATGTATCAGAATGGCGGAGTCTTTAAAGATCGAGTGCATATAGTATAGTCATGCGTTTCTGCCCAGAATGTAAGAGCCTGATGATCGCCAGATCCGGAAAGATGCATTGCCGGAGATGTGACTATTCTGAAGAGATCACCGATTCCGAATCTCTCAAGATGACAAAAACCAGAGTAGAGAAAGAGATTGTGATCGTTGATGAGGATGACGCCATTCCAACACTCCCAACCTGTGCTATACGATGCCCGGAGTGTGACCATAACGTCGCGTACTGGTGGCTCAGACAGCTTCGGTCCGCGGATGAAAGTGAAGTCCGATTCTTCCGGTGTGTTTCCTGTTCGCATACCTGGAGACAATACGACTGAATCAGAGCAGAATACCATCACTTCTGCCCAATCCGGGAGATACAGTAAAACCCTCCCCCATATTCCAGGATTACAATCCCAAAATACCATGTTTTTATATGATGCCGGAGAACCGGATCTATCATTCTACACAATTAATCATGTTAATTTGGAGGAACCATGTCCGAGAAGCAGGTGACATTAAGCGCAAAGAAGTACATGCCAGATCCTGAATACAGGAAAGAGGCATGGTGCAAGGATGCAGAACATGCGTACCAGGGATATATCACTGATCCGGATGGATTCTGGGCAAGAATCAGCCATGAGCTTGAATGGTTCCAGCCCTGGGAGACGGTGAAGGAATGGAAACATCCCTTTGCCCGGTGGTTCATCAATGGAAAGACCAATATAAGCTATAACTGTCTGGACCGGCATATCGCCGGCCACCGGAGAAATAAGGTTGCAGTCTTCTGGCAGGGCGACGACGGATCGACCCGGACGCTGACATACTGGCAGCTGCTCCGCGAGGTTGAGCGATTTGCAAACGGCCTGAAGAGCCTCGGTGTCGGAAAGGGCGATACCGTCTGTATCTATATGCCAAATGTCCCCGAGCAGATCATCGCCATGCTCGCCTGCGCACGTATCGGGGCAGTCCATTCCGTTGTCTTTGCCGGATTTGGATCCGATGCCCTGCATGCACGGATCACCGGTGCCGGTGCCAAAGTCGTGATCACCGCTGATGCAAGCATCAGGCGTGGTAAGACAATCCCCCTCAAGCCGATCCTTGAGGAAGCGCTGATCAATGCGACAACGGTTGACCACGTCGTTGTGCTCAGGACACAGAGCCCCAAAATCAACCTCCTCTCAGACTTTGAGCGAGACTTCTATGAACTGATGGAGGAGAGCGAAAAGAACTGTGCACCGGAATCAATGGATGCAGAAGATCCCCTCTTCATCCTCTATACCTCCGGGACAACCGGCCAGCCGAAGGGGATTGTGCACACGACCGGCGGGTACATGGTCGGGACATATTATACCTGTAAATATATTCTTGACATCAAGGATTCAGATGTCTACTGGTGTACAGCAGACCCCGGTTGGATCACCGGCCACTCCTACATCATCTATGGGCCGCTTCTGATGGGTGCGACCATCTTCATCACCGAAGGCACCCCGGACTATCCGGATGCCGGTATCTGGTGGAAGTACGTTGAGAAGTTCGGGATATCCATCATGTACACCGCACCGACCGCGATCCGGATGTTCATGCGGTTTGGCGAGGAGTACCCAAACAAATACGATCTCTCCTCCCTCCGCCTCCTCGGTTCAGTCGGTGAGCCATTGAACCCGGAGGCATTCGAGTGGTTCTACCACACAATCGGGAAAGGCAAACTCCCGATTGTCGATACCTGGTGGCAGACCGAGACCGGGATGCATATGATCACCACGATGATCGGGGAGCCGATGAAGCCCGGGTTTGCTGGAAAGCCGATCCCCGGCATCCTCGTTGATATTGTTGACAAAGAAGGAAATCCGGTACCTCCGGGGATATCCGGGCAGCTGATCATCAAGGAACCCTGGCCCTCAATGGCACGAATGGTGCACCAGAACGAGGAGCGATACCGGATGTACTGGAGCGGGCCAGAAAACACCTTCACAGCAAGCGATCTCGCAGTTCGTGACGAAGAGGGGTATATCATGATCCTGGGCAGATCAGATGATCTGATCATCGTCTCAGGACATAATATCGGAACCGCAGAGGTCGAGAGTGCCCTTGTTGCCCACAAGGCTGTTGCAGAAGCAGCGGTCGTCGGGATCCCTGATGAGATGAAGGGCAACCGGATACTGGCATTTGTTCTTCTGAGGGAGGGGATCATCGAGACCCCGAAACTGAAACAGGATCTCCTCTACCACGTGAGAATCACCCTTGGCCCGATTGCAATGCCTTCTGAGATCAGGGTTGTCGACTCGCTCCCAAAGACGAGGAGCGGCAAGATCATGAGACGGGTCCTCCGTGCAACTGAGCTCGGGGAAGATCCAGGTGATCTCTCCACCATCGAAGAGTAACCAGATCACTTCTCTTTTTTCAGAATAGTTTATATAGTGAATAGTAATAGTTATAAACATGACATTCAATCCCGAGGATTCGCTCAAGATTGAAAATATCGTAGCATCCGCCAAGGTTACTGATTCACTCGATCTCCCCTCACTCGCTGCCGAAATAAAGGGTGCCGAATATAATAAAAAACGGTTCCCCGGTGTTGTCCTGAGGATGCAGGATCCAAAGATCGCTGCTCTGGTCTTCGGATCAGGGAAAGTGGTGCTGACAGGGGCAAAAAGTATCGAGAACCTGAGCCGCGGACTTGAGATCCTCGGGGGGCTTCTCCGGGATCTTAAGATTGATATTCCCGATGAACTGACCTACAAGATCCAGAATATCGTCACCTCCGCCGATCTTGGGACGCCGATCAACTTAAACAAGATTGCAGTCGGTTTCAACCTTGACCGGATCGAGTACGAACCCGAACAGTTCCCCGGCCTTGTGTACCGGCTTGAAGAGCCAAAGGTCGTTGTTCTCCTCTTTGGATCGGGAAAACTGATCATCACCGGTGGAAAAGTACCTGAGGATGCACAGGGTGCGGTGAAGAAGATCCTTGCTGATCTCTCGAATCTCGGGATGCTCTGAGTATACCAATACCTTTTTTTCTTACTCCAAAGAACATTCAGTAATCTGAATGGAAGCCCTTTTATATTATAGATAAGAAATAATAGTTACGAGGAGAAAATAACATGGATAACGGAAACTTCGGAACGTTAACAACCAAACAGGAAGAACTTGTCAGTCTGTTGAATGGGATCGGGATGAAGAGAAATGTCGCAAAAGTACTTGTCTTTCTCTCTGAGCTGCCGGAAGCCAGCTCCCGTGAGATCGAACGCGGCACCGATCTCCGTCAGCCTGAGGTGAGTATCGCAATGCGGGACTTAAAAGAGCATGAATGGGTCACCTGCCGGGAGAGCAAGACTGAAAATAAAGGGCGTCCGGTGAAGATCTACTCTATTGCCCTTGGACTGGCTGAGATAACCAATATCCTGGAAGAGAAGAAACGCCAGGAAGCCGAGAGCCAGATATCAATGATCAACCGGATGCGCGAGTGCATCGAATCCTAATATTCTTTTTTTCCAACAATCAGCTCTGTCTTATCCGTATATTGTGTGAACAGCCCAGATCCAATAATTCCCGGGATAGCTGCCAGCTTCATCTCAAGATCCTCCGGCGAGGGGATATCCGTGAATGTGCAGTCAATGATCAGGTTCCCGTTATCTGAGATGACCGGGCCATCCTTTCCCGAGCCGGTTCTGATCTCTCCTGATCCACCAAGATCAATGATCCTCCTGAGTACCGGCGTACATGCAAATGATAGCACTTCAACCGGGACTTTACCGCTGAGGCAGGTGACACACTTCGATTCATCTACAATGACAAGGAACTTCTCTGCAGCATCCACAACGCACTTCTCCCGGAGATGGGCACCGCCGCGGCCTTTGATCATCCTGAGCTTTGGATCAACCTGATCCGCACCATCAATTGCCAGATCGAGGCGTGGGTGTGCATCAAGGGTTGTGAGTGGAATCTCCATCTCTACAGCCCTGTAGGTTGTCTGGTAGGAGGTTGGAACTCCGAGAATGGTCAGCTTCTCCTCATACATCCTCTGCTGTAAACGTTCCATTGCATACAGCACAGTTGAGCCGGTGCCGATCCCGATTACATCACCGTCACGGACACGTTCTGCTGCCCGGTATCCGGCCTCCTGTTTGGCGCTATCCATATGATCTGGTATGTTTGAAAGGGGTATGTAGCTTTGTATGCACCAGAATCTTATGCCGAGAACTGCCTTTTAACACCATCAAAGGCGGCAGGGGCAGTGCAGTCCAGCGTGACCGGGGTGATAGAGATCCTCCCCTCCCGTACCGCATGGACATCGGTTCCCTCTTCGGCATCCTGAATAAAGGGGCCGTCGATCCAGTAATATGGCCTCCCTCGTGGATCGAACCGCTCCTCAACTCCCGTATGGAAGAGCTTGTGGGCAAGACGGGTCACCTCGTACCCCCCACGAATCTCGGATGGAATATTGACATTTAAGACATGGCACTGTTTTGGGAATCCCTGATCGAAGATCCGGGAACAGACATCCGTTATAATATGCCCAATCGATTCATCTTCGAGAAGAGCTGATCGTGGATCATCGAATTTCCGCCCCTGATCACTCACCTGAAGGGAGAATGCAACAGAGGGCGTTCCCTGGTTTGCAGCCTCAAGTGCGGCACCGACAGTGCCTGACGTCATGATGGACTCAAAACTGAGGTTCTCCCCGATATTGATCCCGGATACGACGAGATCAGGTTTCAGCCTGAGGGCATAGAGGCCGATGATCACCGCATCAGTCGGTTTTCCATCAACCGCATAGGCGGGGGAGCCATTGATATTGACCTTATGCACCCGGATCGGCTCAAATATAGAGATCGATCTCCCCACCGCGCTCTGCTGGGTGGAGGGGGCAACAACAGTGACATCAGCAATCTCCGAGAGGGCTGTATATGCAGCCCATAACCCGGCTGATGAAACACCATCGTCGTTTGTCAGCAGGACAGTCGGTTTCATGATTATGAGTCGTCGCCATGCAAAGAAATACTCTCGTATCGGGAAACCTCATCATCGTCCGGGGTCAACATATTTTGTATGAACGTGCTCCTCGCAGAGTATACCCTGCACCATGATCCACATCTCGCACCTGAAGGCGAAGCGATGCTGAAGACACTGAAACAGAGTTTTGAACGTCTCGGATACACTGTGGTATCTCCCGGAGAAGGAGATTTTGGAGATGAAATCGAACGCCTTGCACCTGATTGCGCATACGGGCTCGTCATCGCACCCGATCACCTCCTCGCCGGGTTTACCAGAAGGATGGAAGGGATCACCCATAATGTCGGAACAGACAGTACCAATGCGGCTGTATGTGCCAACAAACGGCTTTGCGCCCGTCTCCTCGCAGAACATGGCATTGATGTGCCACAGGAGGTATCAACCGGGATGCGGGTGATCAAGCCGGTGAGGGGATCGGGCTCGGTCAATGTCCGGATAGGAGATGAGGAAACGGGGGATGATGAGTTTGGCCAGGAGATCCTGACAGGAGATCCGATCTCCGTTTCGGTGATCGGATCCCGCGTCGTCGGTGATGTATGCAGTTTCTATAGCGGGGCACTGCCATTTATCTTAGCGATCAACCGGCAGATAATCGATAATGAGGGCGGCAGGATCATCTACTGCGGGGGCGAAACACCGGTGGATCATCCCCGTGCAGAGGAGATTCGGGAGATTGCACAGAAGGTTGTCACAACCCTCGGGTGCCAGGGGTACATCGGGATCGACATGATTATCGGAGACCGGATCACCGTCATCGATGTGAATCCCCGAATCACCACAAGCCTGATCGGAATCGCAGCGGTGATGGAAGAGGAGATAGCCGATCTGCTGATCAAGGCATCCGAGGGGATTGATCCCGAGCCGGTTCACCTGAATGGATCAGTCTACTTTGATACACACGGTGGGATTACAAGGCAATGATCGGGATCGATATCGGAGGGGCAAACACCAAGATCGTCGATGGCGATCATGTGAATATCCGGTACTGTCCGCTCTGGAAAGAGGCACCAATTACAGAGATCCTCTCCGGATTTGAGGGTGAGGCTGCGGTCGTGATGAGCGGGGAGCTTGCAGACTGTTTCCATTCAAAAGCGGAGGGGATTTCGTTCATCGTCAACGCAGTACGTGAGGTGCTTCCGGAGGCACAGTTCTATGGAACTGACGGGCGGTTCCATACTGAACCTGTGCCCGAACTTGCTGCTGCAAACTGGCTGGCATCTGCTGATCTCCTCAGGGAACAATATCCTGATTCGGTGTTGATTGACTTTGGGAGCACCACCGCTGATATCATTCCCCTGTCACCATTTGAGGAGCTGCTGGGACAGACCGATCTCTCCCGTCTCAGGAGGGGCCATCTCATCTACTACGGGATGCTCAGGACACCCGTTGCCTCGCTGCTCCGTTCAGTTGCAATTGATGGAGAAGAGACGCCACTCTCAACCGAGTACTTTGCATCTGCCGGGGATGCACACCTCGTCCTCGGCCATATCACCCCTGAAGAGTATACGACTCCGACACCGGATGGAAAGGAGGCGACCCGTGATCTGAGTCTTGCACGCCTCGCACGCTCTGTCTGTGCGGATCTGGATGAGATCGGGGAGGCAGGAGCGATCGCGATTGCAGAGGCGTTCTGGGATGAAGAGAGATGCGCAATCGAAGAGTCGCTGAACAGGATCGGGGAGCGGCCCCTGCTTGCGGGCGGGATCGGGTCACATCTTCTCAGGAGTACCTTTGGAGGATCAGATCTCTTCGATGAGATCGGGCACTTTGCAGACGCACTCCCGGCATATGCGGTGAGGGAGGTGGCAGAACGAAACGGTATCTGATCCCGCTCCTCCTCCTTGCCGGATCAGTTGCGATCACGGCACTCTCATTTTTCTTCGGATACCCGTTCTTCTTCCTGTTATTCTTCTTCCCCCTCTTCTTTCTCAGGCGGCGGGGAACGAGGAAGTGCCCTGTCTGCGGGTGGGAGGCGGAGGGCGGCGAGCAGTTCTGCCCCTTTGACGGAGCGCCCCTCTGCGATGAGCCCTGAAAGCGATATGATCCGGTTTGGAATGGGGATTCCATACATTTCAGTGGAATCTACTGAGAAACGAGGGGCATAGTTTCGGACCGTTCCCCGGTCAATCCTGATGCCAAGCGCCTCCAAAATGCGTGCTGTTCTGTGGAAAGGATGTTTTTTCGCGATCGCAGTTGCAAGATCAACGAGTATAACCCCATGGCGGGTATCGGGATAGAATGGCTCATCTGCATACCAGAGCCTCCCGCACCCACTACACCGGTACCGTGCCACTTTCACAAATATCGGTTCTGGAATATCATCAACAGAAAGTGTCGCAAATCGTTTCTTCTTGAGATCGTGTCTTCGAAGAGAGGAGGCACAGACACTGCATTGTGAGGGGATCTCCGTGAATTCAACTCCATCAAAGAGGGTGATTGCGGATCTGATCATCTCCGAGAGGAGGGGGGGGATCATCTGTCTTCGAACCATCTGCATCTCACGTACCAAAGCATTGGGCACGTAGGTAGTTAATCTGTCCTTTGCCGGGGCGGTATTCTGCGCGCAGGCAGAGAGAATCGGAAAAATGTGGAATATATCGGAAAAAGAGGTGTGATGAAATGAGTTGAATATAAACAAAATGGTTAAAGTTTTCAATACAACCAGAATGACTATTTATAAGTATCTAAAAAATCAATTTTCTGGCATTCTGAAAATACCCCCTACCAGAAACTATTTAGAAATGTTTTAATATCTTACCTTAAAATCATCAACTATGCCTATTCCGAAATGATCAGTTCGTTTCGGGTGATAGGTAGGACATTTAAAAGAGGTGTGTAGAAATATGGTATTTCATCCTCCAGTGCAGATTGTTGCAAAGGCGGGAGATGCAGGCAAGTATAAGGTAGGCCTGCCCGCCTGGAACATGATCATGCGTGGATTCATGTCCGGGGCATATATCGCCATGGGAGCAGGCTTTGCTACAGTTTGTGGCACAGGCGTTGCAGATTCCCTTGGACCCGGATTTGCAGCACTCGTTCGTGGTGCTGTCTTCCCTGTCGGTCTTATTATCACAATCCTGACAGGTGCTGAACTGTTTACCGGCGACGCAATGCTCGCTCCAATGGCTGCTTTTATCCATAAGATCAGCTGGATGCAGGTCCTGAATCTCTGGGTCTGGGTCTATGTTGGAAACTTTATCGGATCAGTCGTTTATGCGTATATTATGGCATACGGTCCCTATTCAAGCTGGGATGCGGTCGGAGCAGTCACTGTTAATGCCTTTGGTATGACGGCGTTAGGAATTGCAAAAGGAAAGGTATCCTATGTCGGCGGAGCCGCCATGTGGTCACTTTTACTGAAGGCTATCGGTTGTAACTGGCTTGTTAACCTCGCTGTGTTACTCGGTATATGTGCAGATGACCTCATCGGCAAGTTCTTCGGCATCTGGTTCCCGATTGCAGCTTTCGTTTCCAGTGGACTCGAGCACAGTATTGCAAATATGTTCTTTATCCCGGCCGGGATATTCGTGAATGGGTTCTTAGGTCCCGAACACGCATCCTATGTCGCTAATCTGAGCTGGGTCACCATGTGGACAAACAACGTCATACTGGTCACCATCGGCAACATCATCGGTGGTCTGCTCTTTGTCGGTATCATCTACTGGGTAGCATTCCGCAAAGAGATCGCCGCACTGAAGTAAGTACTGGTAGTGTTATCACATGAAGATCGGAAATATAACGGTAAGAGTGACGATCATCCATCTGGGTGTCTTCCTCTTCTTCACCGCTATATTCCTCTTCTCATTTTTTTCATCAGGAGACTATCGGATGCTTCTCTGGGGCATCCCGACACTGATACTCATTCTCACCATTCCAATGGCTATGAACTACATGAGCCAGAGCCATTACAGGAGCTTACGGCCGATGTACGAGGCTGAGGCACAGACTATCCGTGCCAACCAGATCAGCGATGCAAACATGGGGAAGGTCGTTCGGTATGAAGGGGTCGTTGAACGGGTTCACTTCAAATTCTTAAACAGGCCCCAGTTTATTATTGCTGATCGGACAGGAGAAATGGCAGTGAAGATGTTTACGTCCCCTGAGGAAGATGTTGGGAAGGGGGATGTGGTTGAAGTGCTTGGCTCAATTATGCGCCGGTACATCATCACCGGAGATCCGGTCATTAACTGTGTTTCCATCAGAAAGAAGGTGAAGGAAACAAAGACTGAACCGGAGAAGAAAGAAAAGAAGAAGAGATAATCTACGAAAAACTATTCTTCAGACCATCCCTCAAAGGATTGGTCTTCTTCATATCATCCTGTTTGATATATCGATCAAATGCATGGATCCGACAGCTGATCGGGAACGGAACCGAGAGGGTGCTGATCACCGCTTCTCCCCGTTCCAGGGTCTGGATCTCACTATCCAGCGGGGTTAAATCCTGTTTTGCGCTTGAAGCGATCATCTGCCGATCGGTTTTATCCGAGAGTCCGAGGACGACATAGGTATTGATCTGGGCAAGAATCCGGGGATCGATATTCTTCGGCTGCTGGGTGATCACGCAGAGGCCGATCCCAAACTTCCGCCCTTCCATTGCGCACTCACGGAAGACAGCGGTTCCCCTGCCGGGTCCAAGCACCCGCTGCGCCTCTTCGATTGCAATTAAGATCTGGCCTGCCGGAGCAGTTTCATCTGCCCCAAACCCGTCATTCCTCCGTTCATTCAGAAATGTCCGTGTGAGGAGGGAGAGGATGAAGAGTTCAGACTGTTCACGCATGTTTGGGATATCAATTAAGACGACCTTCTGCTCTTCAAGGGCTCGCCTGATCCCATTGAGGGATGAGACGGATCTTCGGAAGAAGGTGTTGTGTCGGGTCAGGATCTCAAGTTTCCGCTTGATGGATCTGAGGGAGGCTTCATGGAACTCCTTAAGGCGGCGGGCAAGCGGGGGATTTGTGCCGGCATAGCTGTCATACCAGTCCTCGGTAAAGTCGGTTGCATGGAAGAAGTCAATCAGGAGAGACCCTGAGATGTCGCTCAGAGTCTCCAGAATCTCACTCTGTGCTTCTGAGAACTCAAATATCGGATAGAGATCAGATGGCTTGAAATCATCGTAGGCGATGCTCAGCGTGGATGCACCATATCGTTTGATCGACTGTTCATCCCGTGTCGAGAAGATCGCTAACCCGCCTCTTCCTTCCCTGTAGTGGGTGAGACCGGGATTCTCTCCTCCTCCGGGTGTCGGCCTCCCCTTGAGATATTCGCCATGCGGATCGACCATCAGAAGTCCAAATGGCTGCTCTTTCATGCAGGATGCCGAGAAGACCTTCATGAAGTTGCTCTTCCCCATGCCGGTGGTTGCAAAGACACCCATATGCTGGTTTAAGTCATGGGGATGAAGCCCGACTTTTGCAGTTTTAATGGTGCCGGTTCCATTCCTGATAAGTCCGACCTCAATCTTCCCCATGTACTTCTTCAGGAAGTCGAAATCCTCTTCTTCTGCAATCCTGACCGCTGAAAATTTTGTGGGAACAGTCTTTGGGCGGCGGAAGTTGCCGTTTGGATCAAGGTAGCCGAGCGGGGTTGCTTCAAGCAGGAGGAAGACATCCTCCCCGAGATTATAGAAATGGGACGTATGGGGGCGGGTATCCCAGTTGGCATCGGCAAAGTTGCTTGCATGCTGCATCCCGGTCACTTTTGCATAGAAGGTGAACTGTTTCTGGCTGTCATGGATTGCCAGCAGATCGCCTAAAAAGATCTCGCTTGAATAGGGGATTGCACACTTATAGCTTGAGTGTGTCTGGCCAATCAGGCGGAATTTTGCTGCATCGGTTGTATCAATATCGATTAAGTTCGTCATGGTAATCTCCAAGAATCTCTTCATATCCCTCGTAATTGATCGACTGGGTTGAACATCCGGCGATGATATCATGCCTGATCCGCTGCACCTGATCAGATCGGATCACCGCCTGGCGATGGGCATCCATCAGGGGGTACGGATATCCGACCACCCGGCCATCACCTGCATAGGAGGCGAGTGCCGAAAAGACGGCGGCAACCTCTTCTTCTGAATAACCGTGTGGCAGCGTCACCAGGAACGCACGTTCTGCACGGGGGTGGAGGCAGGCAACATATCCTTCCTCTATCCTCAGGTACCAGGGCGGCCGGATGCCGAGCTCTCCTGCAGCTCTCATCGCCGCCGGGACAATCGGATGCACCCCGTCCCAGGTAGCTCCTGCGTTCTTGGTGACGGCGGCGAGGAGGAGGCCGCGTTCCCGGCAGATACCTTTGATCTCCTCAAGGATCGCGGTATGGGAGGGGTGTTCCGCATAGAGGGCTCCGTCAAGGAGGAGGAGGGTGCCGGGTTCAGATTCGCGGGCGGCGATTACGGCGAGGCCGTACTCGATGGTGTCGCGGAAGGCTGCCTCTGCTGCAAGGGTATTCCCTGTTTCAAGCAGAGCATCCGGGGCCCGGCCGAAATATTCGGAATAGAGTTCAGTATAATCCTCATCCTGCCCCTCGCCTATCCGGAAGATCCGCCATGAGGTGAGCCTGAGAGAGCTCCTCTCCTGGTTCTGATAGCCGGGCATCGCACCCCGGCAGACGATCAGGTTGAAGAAGGGGGTCGAATAGACGGTCGCATTGCTCCCGTCGATCGCGGTGACCGGCCGATCTGCTGCGGATACAATCGGGATAAAGTCAGCCTTTTGGATCTGTTTTGCAGAAAGGAATGTCTCCCCATCACCCTCTCCACGCCGCCGTCTGATCTCGGCGACCACCCGGATTACGTCCTGAATATAGGTGCCGTTCACTGCTCCACCTCCACTGCGAGACTGGTGAGATCAGGCTGCTCCTCCACCCTGATGACGGTCTGGCACTCTTCCTGCACCCCTTCAATATGGGAGATCAGGAGGATCTGGGGGAAATAGGGCTCCTGTTTCCTGAGGGCTGTCACCAGGTTCCTCCTCCGCTCCTCATCCTGGCTCCCGAAGATCTCGTCAAAGATCAGAACGGTTGCATCCCGGATACGGTGGGTTGCCGCGATATGGCGGGAGAGGGCGATCCTGAGTGCAACAGCGATATCATCCTGCTCCCCGCCTGAGAACCGGGATGCCGGATAATCATCGCCTGCCTCATGTACCCGGATCGAGAAGTCATCATCAATGGTGACATACTCATACCTCCCATCGGTGATGAGGGAGAGGATCTCCCCCACCTCGCCCTCGATCCGGCCCCGGACAGAGCCGATTAAGTGGTCGGCAAACTGTTTCATGATCGTACCCGTCGTCTCAAGGAGTGCTTTCTCTGAGAGGAGAGTTCCCTGTTCCTTCTCATATGCTGCTGCTTTTGCGATGGATTCCCTGATCCTCTCCCTTTTCACCCGGACGCCACCCAGAAGGCCGGTGATCTCGCGTATCCGGGCATCACATCCCTTCTTCTCTTCCTGAAGCGAGTCTGCCTGCTTCCGGATCGCCTCAAGCTCCTGCGGGACAGATCCATACCCTGCAATCTTCTCTTCGATTGTGGCGATTGCAGCCTCCTGAAGCGACTTCTCTTCGGAGATTCGTCTGATATCTGCCTCAATAAAGGGGATCCGCTCGATCTTTCCTTTCAGTGAGAGGTACCGGTCATGGTTCTCTGTTGCCATTGCCAGCTCTTCCTCGGATTTGAGATAGTTCGCTTCATCAAAACCAATCGTTTCGATCTCCTGTTGGATTGCGGCAGACTCCCGTTTTATCTTCTCGATCTCTTCTGTTTCAGCCCTGAGGTTCTCTTCAATTGCCTCTCTCCCACGGGCAACAACTGATGCTTCCCGGAACTCTTCATAGAGGGGATCGAGGGTCCTGAGAACAGAATCGAGCTCCCTGAGGGCATCTTCAGAATACCCTGATTCTTCACGGTGGTGCGATACCTCCTCCATCCGTGAGAAGAGTTGTTCGGCACGGCCTGCAAGCGCCTTCTGTTCGGCTTCAATATCAGGTATTCGCCTGAGTGCGCCTGCAATCTCATCCTTTTTGCGGTGGAGTGACTGGAACTCCTCGACCTGCCGGTTGAGCTCATCACAACTGATCGCCGGAAGCTCCAGTGCGGTGATGGCCTCCTTTTTCTCAAGAACGAGCGAGGCGAGCCGTTCCATCTCTTTTGTCCGCTCCTGTATCCGCGCCTCGAATCCGGCAAGGTTCCGTTCCGCTTCCATGCAACGGGCGATCTGATCGTCCTTCTCCCTGATCGCCTCTTCCGTCTCTTTGACCAGGAGTTCACACGAGGCGAGTTTCTCCCTCTTCGATTGAATATCTGAGGCAAATCCTGCGATCTGATCGAGGAGGAGGGTGCGGGCATCGCCATACCGTTCCTTCAGGGGCTGGCCGCAGGTCGGGCAGCTGCTCTCCTCCCCGGCAGCATCGAGTTCCGCAAGATGCCGTTCTGATTCGCTGTGGGCGGTCTCTGCATGGGCAATCCCTGATCTGAGGGTGGCAATCCCGCCCCGGATCTGATCGGCCGTCTTCCGTGCTGCTGCCAGAGCCCCGGCTGCCTCCTCCTTTACCTCTACCAGAGAAACAAGAGGTGTGGCTTTTTCACGCAATAGCCGGATATCCGCATCAATTGCTGAGATCTGATCCTTCAGGAGCAGGCACTCCTTCTTCAGCCGTTCGCCCTCATGAAAACGCTCCCTGAGAGCGGGGACTCCGTTTCGGGATACGATTTCGTCATGTATCCGTGTGCATTCGGCTTCGAGTGCTGCGAGCCGCTCCCGCTCTTCCCTGAGTGCCTGCACCTGCTCCTTCAGCATTCGGATCTCAGATTCAAGCGAGGCGAGCTCCTTTCCTGTGTTGTGATAGACCTCCTGCGCCTCTTCAAGTGATCGGCGGCGGGCAATCAGCTGGTCCCGCTCTGCCGGAATATGGGCAAGGCGTGACAGAACAGCGCCTGCATCCCTTGCATGGGAAAGCTGCTCTTCAAGCCGTGCCTGTGAACGCGAGAGCTCCCTGAGTCGGGCACTGGCTTCATTGAGACGGGTTGTGGCATCCCGGTGCGCCTCCCGCGCCTTCCGGAGCGAAAATGAGCGGGCTTTAATCTCCTCATAGCGAGCCTCCTGCGCCTCTGCCGCTTCGAAATGAGCCAGATCAGCCCTGAGCAGAACGAGCTCCTTCTCTGCGTCCTCAAGCTGGCGGCTGAGTTTCTGAAGCACCTCCTTCCTCCCCGTCCGGTCTGAGGAGAGGGCAGAGAGCTCATGCATCTTCTGCTGGAGTGCCTCTTTCTCTTTCGCATTGGTCTTCTCAGCCGACTGGAGCGCCTCGAGTGCGGCAGTTGCTTCGGCAAGGGATGTGGAGTAGTGCTTCTCCTTCTGCTCCTCCTCATCATCGGCAACCTTCAGGTGGTCGGAGTCGATCTCCTCAAGCCTCCCTGCGAGGGTTGCAATCCGCTCTTCGAGTCCCCGGATCTCTGTCCTGATCGCCTCCCAGGATGCGTCACGGATCCGCTCGATCCCAAGTGCCCGCATGAACCAGCGTTTCCGCTCAACCGGATTCTTATCGAGAAGCGCCAGCAGATCACGCTGTGGTGCATAAATGGTAGTCCTGAAGTCAGAGGGGCCCATCCTCAGGATCTGCTGCACCGCTTCCCGCACAGGGCTGACGCCGGTTGCGATCAGCCGCCCGTCCCCAAAATTGAGCTGTGCATCATGATGGGTCGTCTGGCCTTTCCGGAACGACCGGACGATCGTGTAGCCTTCCCCGCCTGTCTGGAAGGAGAGCCGGACCTCGCACTTCTCTTTCGGACCTGCTCCGGCGGAAACCACATACTCCGCATCGATCCCGGAGCCGGAGATCCCATAAAGGGCAAAGACGATCGCTTCCATGATCGTGCTCTTCCCGGCACCGTTGCTCCCGACGATCGCGGTGATTCCATCTTTGAAGGTGAAGGTCTGGTTTCGGTACCGTTTGAAGTTCTTCAGGGTCAGCTTGTCAAGGATCATTCGGTATCTGCCTCCTCCACAATCGAGGAGAGGATACCCGATCCCTTCCCGAGGATGAATGACTCGGTCTTCTCCGGGAGCCCCCGGCCTTTCACAAAGGCGATGAATTCTTCCTGTATGTTAAAGGCTGAATCACTCTGCCTCCGCTCCGGAACAAGCTCACCGGGGGAGAGGGTTTTGATCCGGAGATCAAGGACCTGTTCCCTGATACGTGCCATCTCCCGGCCGGACAGGGCACGTGCGGTCTCCTTTCTGATCCCCTCCAGGGTGATCTGTGCCATCGGGGGGGTATGGGAGGAGAACGCCTCGATCCGCCTCTCGATCTCTTCGATGATCTCACCAGCGGACATATCCTCTGCAATCAGCGAGCCGAGATCGAACATCGGGGTCTTTGGGAGGGGGAGAGGGTCAACGCTCCTCCGTGCAGTATCGACGATGAGCCCGCCTTTCTTCTCATGGATCTCGCCATAGGTGAGATGCTCAATCGATCCCGAGTACCAGGCATGGGGCCCAACCTGACTCTGGTTATGGTAATGGCCAAGGGCGATATAGTCAAAGTCGGCGGTCGTCATGGTGGCGTCAATCTCATGTTCTGCAACTGTTGCCAGCCGCTTGTCGGTGATGCTGTTCGCAAGCCCGTGGGTGACCAGCACATTGTTGTGCGAGGGAGAGCGTTCGACCTTGTTGTATGCCTCCCGGTACTGGTCGGGGTTGAGCATGTTTGGTATCAGGTGGAAGATCGTATCCCCGCACTCGATGGACTCATACCGAAACCGGTATGCCATATGGACGGTGCCGGGGTGGTATTCAAAGAGCGAGAAGGGCGCGCGGGTGTACCGGGTCTTTGGGATACTGTGGTTGCCTGCGATCATGATCAGGGGGATGCCGGCATCAAAGAGGCGTTCCAGCGCTTCAAATGCGGTGACATAGCCTTGTGTCCGCGGTTTCACCGAGTCGAAGAGATCTCCCGCGTGGAGGAGGGCATCCGGCCGCTTCTTGCAGATCTCCTCGATTGATCCAAGAAAATTCTGATAAACCTGCGTCTCCCGGAGGTTCATGCCAGTCTCCGGATCAATCCGGGAGAAGGCGGCGACACCGAGGTGGGTATCGGCGATGTGGATGATCTTCATTGATCGTATCTTCAACCTCCAGAGAATTAAGTGCTGGGAGTGGAGGGTGAAAGTAAAAGGGAAGGCGGCACAATGATCCTGTACCATGTCACAACGTGCAACTGATGCACTCTTTCAGTCACTCTTCCTCCTGACCGATATCAGGGTGATGCTCCGGGAGACAGCACCCCTCCATCAGCTGAGTGCTGAGGAGAAGGAAAAAGCAGGGAAACTGCTCAAGAGCGTCCGACGCCAGGTGGATATCCTTGAAGAGGAGCTGATCTGAGATGCGGTGTGCAGGCGATATCGAAGCCCGGCAGGTGGATGAGACCGCAATCAACATCGATCCGATCCAGGCGGGCGGGCGGCTCACGGCTGATGCGATGAAGGCAGTGATCGCATACGGCGACGGCTATTCGGTCTGTGACAACTGCCGCAAACCCTTCCGGCTCGACTATATCAAAAAGCCGCCGATTGCAGACTTCCATGCCGATCTCGCTACATGGCTTGAGATGGATGCCTGCCGGGTTGTCCCCGGTGCACGGCGGGGATTCCAGGCGGTCTGCCAGGGGATGGTGCAGAAGGGCGATCCGGTGATCCTGACCGCACTCTCACACTATACCGAGTTCATGGCAACCGAGTCGGTGGGAGCGGTTCCGCGTGAGATCCCAAAGGATGAGAAGAACCATATCACCCCGGATGCTGCCGCAGAGACGATCGAGCGGGTGATCAGAACAGATGGCAACACTCCGGCACTTCTCTTTGTCGAGGGGGTGGACTACCAGTTCGGAAACCACCATGATATCAGGGGGATCGCTCAAGTAGCTCACAGCTATGATATCCCGGTGCTCTATAATGGTGCGTATACGGTCGGCATCCTGCCGGTATCCGGCAAGGATCTCGGTGTGGATTTTGTGATAGGCTCAGGCCACAAGTCGATGGCAGCACCAGCACCCTCCGGCCTCGTTGCAACGACAGCAGAATATGCTGAGACGATCTTTGCCACCACCGCAGTGAAAGGGGATCAGACCGGCAGGACATTTGGGATCAAGGAGGTCGCGATGATGGGCTGCACCTTAATGGGCGTCACTGTGATGGGGATGATGGCATCATTCCCCCATGTGAAGGAGCGGGTGCTTGCCTGGGATGAGGAGCTTCGGAAAGGAAAGATCGTAATAGATTCCCTCCTTGCAATCGAAGGGACAAAAATCCTCTCGGATATGCCACGGGAGCACACCCTGACCCGGATCGACACACGGGAATCATTTGACCGTGTTGCGGAGACGCATAAGAAACGCGGTTTCTTCCTCACGAGTGCGCTTGGAAAGAGCGGGATTGCCGGAGTGATTCCGGGGGCAACCAAGGTCTGGAAGTTCAATACCTACGGGATGACGAAGGCACAGGCAGAATATACTGCGAGCGTCTTCCTTGATATCGCACGCGAGAACGGCTTAGCCGTCAATGACTGACCCGGAGAGCGCGGTCCTTATGACTGCGCTTTCGACTGCTTTTTGTATCAGATCATCCATCGGGAGCTTCGCCTCCTCCTCTTCAATCTGGTGGATGGTCGCTGCGGTGGCGGGCTTCTTCGGCACCATCCGGCAGGCGTGATCGCCGGGACGGGCGATGAAGGTCCTGATCTTTTTTGCGAGGATCACAATCTCCTCCTTGTCATAGGTGATGAGGGGGCGGAGTACGGAGAGTGTGGCAGCCGGGGTGACGGTCGCAAGGTTCTCAAGTGTCTGGGATGCGACCTGCCCGAGATTATCGCCATTCACAATGGCAGAGCAGTGATACTCTTCCCCGATCCGGCTCGCCACACGGTGCATGAACCGCTTGCAGAGGATACAGCGAAACCGCGGTTCTTTCAATGGGAGCAGTGCCGAGAAGAACGGCTCCATATCGACCTCAATGATTCCGATCGGCATTCCCATGCAGTGTGTCGAGAGGGTTTTTGCATGGGCAAGTGCATCGTCCCGTGTGGCGGCGCCTGCGTGCCTCCCGCCATTCATATGGAGGAGGAGGAGATCGGTTCCCCTGCGCATCATCAGCCACGCGGCGACCGGCGAGTCGATTCCAGCCGATAAGAGGCAGATTGCTCGTCCCTGTGTGCCGAGCGGCAGGCCCCCGGGACCGGGAGAGAAGGAGTCGGTGACAAATCCGCCGTAATGGCGGGCTTCAACAAAGACTTCATACTCCGGGTTGGTGAGATCGACGCTAAAGTCAGGGTAGGCATCCAGAATCTCCGAGCCGACGAATGCCCCGAGCTCCTGGCTGGTGAAGCCTTTGACCGCCTCCCGCCGTGCCCGGACTGCAAAAGAGCCGTTCCGCCTGCCTGATGCTGATACCCGCTCCACTGCGGCCGCAGCAATCGCTTCCATCGTCGGGTCTGTCCGGGTGACGACCGAGGTGTCCACGACACCAAAGACACGGGCGGCAACTGCAGCGCGAGCCGGCTCGTCGCAGTTGATGTAAAGCCGCCCCCGGTGCTCCTCGATGGTATGGGCGAGCCCTGCCGCTTCAAGAGCCCGTCCGATGTTCCGGATGAGAATCCTGATGTAGTGGTGCATGACCGATTCGCTCTTCAGGAAGAGTTCCCCGTACCGCACCATCACCTGCTGCTGCATAAGGTACTAGTGGGACTCAATAGCAGATGAGAGGAGCGGTAACCTCTTTAAAGATCTGAGTAGGATGGTACAATGAAATGGCGCGGAAGAAGAGTGAAGCAAAGAAAGAAGAGCCGATGAAGCTCTTCTATATCTTCTATAATCAGGAACGATGGGATAACTGGCTCACAACGCTTACAGATGCAGACTTTGAGGGCGATGGCGAGGAGATGCCTGAAGGCTTCCGGCTGCTTGAGAACTTCAGCGAGGATATCACGCTCGCCGTCCTGAAGATCATCAAACTCTGGCAGAACGAGCGGATCAGCCTTGAGGATGCCGCAGAGAAGCTCGCCGAAGTTGAAGCGATTGTGATGGGACCGGTGCCGGAGGATGAGCTTGGCGAGATCATCGGATCTGTCCAGATCGCGATGATGGTCGTCTTCGCTTCATGCCGGAACTTCCTTGCAGGCATCACTGATGCGGATATCAAGGCCCTTGTGAAAGACGGGAAGAAGGCAGCAGACAAGGATCCCGAAGAGACACTTCGGATTGCTGCTGAGATCGGATCAGCCGTCATCGGCGGTGCTGCCTGCTGTGCCCGGTACGTGAAGGATACGGATGACCCGACGATCTTTGACGAGTGGCTTGCGGCTGTCGAGAAGATGGGCGAGGCGATGAAGTCCCTGAAGAAATTCGATGAGGAAGTCGGAGAAGCCTGAGTGATCGCAAGTAAAGCCCGTCTCCGTGCGGTCCGCAAGATTCAGCGGGTTGCCGGGTACCGCCTGCCTGATTTCGCCTTCCATGGTGCGAACCTGGAGATGATTGATGGTGGGATCAACTACGAGCAGCTCGATTCCACACTCCGGGAACAGCTCCTCCGGTTCCAGAAGGACTTCCTGGACTGCAACTGTAAAGGGAGACCGCTCTGCGGATGCCCGGAGCAGAAGTTCGTCCTCATCCTCATCGAGCTCCGGACGCTGGGGCTAGACCACCGCGAGATCCATGCCCATCTCCTCGACGAGTACGGCATCGACCTCTTCCCCGCCGATATCCTCTCATTCCTCGAAGACGCCGTCCACCGCCTCGAGGCGATCCGCCGTGTTGCCGAGCTCGAGGGGCAGCATGAGCTCGCAAAGAGGACGGAAGCAGCGATTAAGGGGATTGAGCAGTAAGATTATTTTTGAAACCTGCTCCCAATCCCGCATCACTCATTTTGATTTATTTTACAGTCCAATCTCCGCGGCTTTTGGCGAAATCGATCTGGCAAGCCAGGCAAATGCCCCCAATGCCGCGATCTGCATCAGGATGAGGTATCCGATCAGGATCCCGATATTGAACTCATAGAGCAGGCCGACGATGATGCTCCCGATGAACCAGCCGCCTCCATAAAGTGTATTGAAGATCCCATATGCGGTTCCTCGTTTTGAAAGGGAGGTGAGATCTGCAAGAGCCGCTCTGAGAACAGTCTCCTGCGATCCCATCGAGAGGCCCCAGAGGATGACCGCGAGAAGGGCAAACAGATAGTGGGAGGAGAATACCAGCAGTGCAATCGGGATATTGACAAGCGGGATGACAATCAGTACGCCAAGGCCGATCCGATCATAGAGAATCCCGATAATGAGCGCAAAGAAGGCATCGGCAGCCATTGCAATTGCATAGAAGATGGGGATCTGCGCCTCCGGAACGACCGAGGTCGAAGAGAAGTGAAATGCGATCAGCGGAAAGACTGCAAAGCCGGCCATAGTCAGCACGGTGAATGCGCCATAGGGGAGCATAAGCTGTGGAAGCTTTCCGATATGCAAATGATCTCGTTTCACGGAATCAGCCTCCAGGGATACAGGATCCGGGATCGTCCGGTATGCAATCAAGAGCGAGATTACGAGCAGGATAAATGGAATTGAGAGCAGGGCAAAACCTGTTTGATATCCTCCCGATACCGCAATCGAGAGGGCAAAGACGAGAGGTCCCGCAACAGCACCGATCTGATCCATCGCTTCGTGAATACCAAAGCCGGTTCCGCGGCCAATCCTGTGCGCAGCATGGGAAAGGATGGCATCTTTTGCCGGTGACCGGATGCCTTTTCCCAGACGTTCAAGAGTGATGAGAATTGCCGCAATTTCCCATGCATGGGCAAAGACGAGGAGCGGTATCGCACCGATCATGAGATAGCCGATGATCGCAAAACTCCAGTAGGAGCCGGTCCGATCAGCAATATACCCGGATAGAAGGCGTACAGCATAGCCGATGAACTCCCCAAATCCTGCAATGAATGCAACAACAAAGGCAGTTGCACCGAGATAGAAGAGGAAAGGACCTGTAATACTCCTTCCCGCTTCATACACCATATCCCCAAACAGGCTGACGATACCAAGAAGAAGGATCAGCTTAAGGGCTGGATTGCGTCTGAGGGAAAGGAGCGAGGTCATCTGCGTTTCACGTTATTCTGGAGTGCAGCTCATCTGAATTTAAGCCTTTTGATACTACAAAAAGGAGTTTTTGCATATGAAATTATCAAATTATCCATAATCATTTTACGTACCATTGAAAAATATCATGGCAATATCAGATTCTTGAAACGTTTTTGTGTTTTAAGAACAAAAAAAGGGTCCTATCCCCCCCTCTGCTCCACCATATCTTTCACCGTCACATCCGGATGATGGTACCGCCGCTTCCCCTGTGTCCGTCCTCCGATCTCGACTGCCTCCTGTGGGCACCAGTGGATGCAGGCATAGCACTGGATACAGTCTCTACCCCAGGTGACAGCACTGTCGGTGACAGTGATGTTCTCTGTCGGGCAGATCCGGGCGCAGATCCCGCACCGGTTGCAGCGATCGGTTGCATGGAGCCGCCGGGTGGTACCGTAGACGGATGTTACAACGAAGCGGAAGAAGGACGCAATGATCCGGTACGGTGTTGAGTCCGATCCTTCGAGTGGGATCTCCCTCCTCCCGCGGATTGCCTCCACAATCTCCGGGATCCGATCCCGTGCCGTTGAAAGTATCCCCTCAACCTTATCCACCGGCTCCATCAGATCCATCGGCCCGACATAGTTCTCGGGCATCGTAATGGCTGCGCCAAGGGAGAGATGGGCGCCTTTTGCTCTAAGGAGAGTATCCAGATTATAGAGGGCGCCTCCGGGGCTTCCGCCACAGGTGGCAATACCGAAGATATAGGGATTGCCGTGTAGCTGAAGTTGGTGGACAAAATCCTGCACAATCCGAGGCATATCCACATAATAAATCGGGAATGCGATCCCGATCGCATCTGCCGTCTCTGCCTCCGGCGGGAGGTGGCCGTCTTTCATCACCCTTGTGATCGGGATGATGATCGTATCGCCAAGAGCGTCTGCAAGCTGGCGGGCAACCGCGAGAGTGTTGCCGGTGCCGGTAAAGGAATAGATGATGGTTGTCATGATATCATGTCGGGGGTATTCTGTCAGGGGTACCCGGGATACAGAGAAAATTCACCTGCACCCATTCCCCTCCATTCATTCTCTCTGGAGTACAGTCCGGCATAAAGGTATCCACACAGAGATCGCTCAGGTCCCGTATGCCGCGAGGGAGGAGAGCGGAAAGGGAGGAAGAAAAGGAAAAGGAGAGATTCTGCCGCAAACGAAAAGACGCAGGCGCTTGTGCGGCAGTTCATAGATGAATTCACCGAAAAGAACGGGTCAGTCAACTGCACCGGACTCCTCGGATATGACCTGAGCAAACAGGATGAATATGAACAGGCACAGGCAGAGAACCTCTTTACGACGAGATGTCCGCAGTATGTGAAGGATGCTGCGCTGATCCTTGAGAGGATGGTGTAATGACCAGATACCTACGACATACGAATAATAATAATCCCATCGTTTACCAACAGACTGGATATCCGAGCTGATCTGATCATTTTTCAGAAACCTGCACCCCCCAGAAACCACTATATCGTTTTACTGTTAATATACTGGAGAATCTTCTCACTCCCGTAGTGTAGGGGTCAATCATGCAGGACTTTGGATCCGGCGACGGCGGTTCGAATCCGCCCGGGAGTATGAAAATAAACCAAATATTCTTTCTTTTCCCAATAGAACCCTATAATCAACAATTCTGATTGACAGATTGTTCCCTACACTCCAGGAATATAGCCGTCGAACCAGATTGTATGGAGAATCGTTTTCTAAGCTACGGGAGGTCAGGTAGCATCTCCTGTACAGAAGATCAGAAAGTTAACCTAACAATACTCTTTTATCATAATAAAACATATTTTGGTTTATCCATGCCTTCACTCTCAATAAAGACAATAAAGGGCAATAGATACCTCTACATACAGGATAGAGTAAAAGTTAACGCTAAATCCATTTCTATACAGAAATATTGCGGAAGATGTGAAAAAACAACCATTGAGGACGTTGTATCAAAAATATCAGAACTGGAAGATCTGAGGTTAACTGTATTCCTCGACTACCGGCTCAGCCACTACCCATATACCATCCTTGATACCACCGGGGCAACCGCACTTGAAACAATCCGCTATTACTACCAACGTTTCAAGGAGCGCTATCCCGATGAGAGCGACCGTTACCGTGACGCGATGTATATCCGGTACGTTCAGGGCACAACCGCCATAGAAGGAAACACGATCACCCTCAGGGAAGCAGAGGATCTTCTGGAACATGAAATCTCACCTGCCGGAAAGAAGATGGAGGAGATATATGAGATCCACAACTTTATCACACTCAGAAGGTACCTTGAGGACTATTCCGGGGATATCACCGAGACGCTTATTACAAAGATCCATGAACTGCTCCTACGCGGCATCCTCCATAGTCCCGGAGAGTACCGGAATATTCAGGTGGGAATTGAGAAGGCGGGATTTGAACCACCGCCAGCAATTCTTGTCCCTGATGAGATGAAGAAGCTCATAGCATGGTATAGGAAGAACCGGAAAACATTCCCTCCATTCGAACTCGCCATACTCTTCCATACACAGTTTGAGATGATTCACCCCTTCGTTGATGGGAACGGACGGGTTGGCCGGGCACTGATAAACTTCATCCTCGAGCGGGCCGGGTATCCGACACTCTACCTCGGGCTTGAACACCGTTCTGCGTACCTGGATGCACTTGCAGAGGCAGATGAAGGCAACAGCAGTGCAATTGTGCAGACACTCCATGCAATATATTGCGATCAACACAGGTCAATTACCGAGGGGATGAAGCAGCAGCAGTCCGGGGGAAGCTATCTGAAAAGGGAGCCATATGCAGGCGTTATAAAAGCCTTCAGAAAACTGAAGAGGGACACCTGACACCCCGGCTCCCCACAATATTTATCTCCGCCCTTCCCGAATGAAGGTATGAGGAACCAAAATGGACTTTTCCGAATGCGTGAAATTCGCAAATGAGAACCCGGTGACCTATATCGCCACCATGGATGGTAACCAGCCACGGGTCCGGGCATTTGCCATGTGGTTTGCCGATGAGACCGGATTCTACTACCATACCAGTATTGGAAAGAATGTCTGGAAACAGCTCACAAAGAACTCAAAAGTCGAGCTCTGCTTCTTTGCTCCCGATGACGGTGCCGGAAAGATGATGCGGGTTGCCGGATCGATCGAGCCGGTCAGTGACATCACGCTCAGGAAAAAGCTGCTTGGCGACCGCCCCTGGCTCCTTGATATCGGCATTACCGGAGCAACCGATCCAAAACTCGTCGTCTTCAGGATTGCCCACGGCGAGGCGTACTTCTGGACGATGGAATACAATATGCGGGAAGCAGAAGCACCACGCATAACCTTCTGAGCTGACAGTTCAGGGCGCTGCAGGATGCAGCCGACGACATGGAAGAGTGGGGTTGCCACACCAGTATTTCTTTAACACTTTTTACCAGTACTTTTACCAGTACTTTTTATACCTCCTTCCTTCCTATACCCTTCATAAGGAGATCTTATGGCAATCGCACCCTCTGTTCAGGCACTGAAGCTGAATTTTACGATCCCGCTCGCACCCGGAGTTACGCTTGATAGGTTCGTGTACTGTTATCTGATCTTTGGAGAGACGATCACCCTGATCGACTCAGGTGTTGCCGGATGCGGAACCGAGATCTTCGAGGCGATCCGGACAGCCGGCCGCGACCCCCACGAGATCGGGAGGATCATCCTGACCCATGCACACCCGGACCACATGGGAGGGGCATGGGCGATCCAGCGGGCAACCGGCTGCACAATCGCGGCACATGCAGCGGATCGTGCCTGGATAGAGGATCTGGATCTCCAGAACAGGGAGCGGCCGGTGCCCGGCTTTGAATCGCTCATCAGCGGACCCATCACCATTGACCGGGAACTTGAAGATGGTGACAGAATCACCCCGGATGCATCAGGAGACAGCGTCACCGAAATGACAGTGATCCACACGCCCGGCCACTCACCCGGATCCATCTCACTCTTTATGGAGGATACCGGCATCCTCTTTTCAGGCGACTCCATACCGTTGCAGGGTGGATTCCCAATCTATGACGATCCAAAAGCGTCTGTTGCATCCATCAGGCGGCTCCGCGAGCTTGAAGAGGTAAACATCCTCTTCCCCGCATGGGACCTCCCTGCCGAGGGACCGGATGCCTATCTCAAAATGGATATCGGGCTTGCCGCTATTCAGAGGGTGCATGCAACAGTGCTCGCATCTGTTGCGGAAGGGGCTACCGATCCAGCAGCAATCACCGATCGCACCATCACAACCCTCAGCATCCAGGGGCAGGCTCCCGGCCCCCTGATCACCCGGACAATAGCAGGTCATCTGAACCTGAAGGATATCCCAAACCTGCTCGACTGATTCGGATGCTGAGGTGACCTGAAATGTGTAATTCCGACACCCTTCACCTCATCTTCCGGGCAGCTCTTCTGCCAGAACAGTCATGAACCATCTGCTCCGCCCAAAGACCACGACAGAAACTATTTTAGCTCCATAAAGGATTGAATCACTGTATACAGGGTTCGCACAACAGGTACCAGAACTGTGTGTGGATGAACTCTATTTTTACAGAAACAGATGGTGATAATAATGGGCACAAAAGAGATCAATATCAGTATAAAGGAGATCGAGACCGAGATAGGGAATATCAGGGATCTCAGGTTTTCTGTTGGCAGGCTCGCACAGGAGACCTGGGATGAACCGCAGGGGCCGACGCCGTTTCCGTCGATGTCCACCCTCAGGAACTGGGATCTAACCCTCCTGAATCGATACAAGCCGTTTTATCTCCCATTCTGTGATCTCTGCTGCCTCTGTACCTTCGGCAAATGTGACCTGACCGGAGACAAGAAGGGTGCGTGCGGCATCACGATGCCGGGGCAGCAGTCCAGAATTGTGCTCCTTGCCGCCTGTATCGGAGCAGCAACCCATACAAGCCATGCCCGTGAACTTGTCACCCATCTGATCGGGGAGTTCGGTGCAGATACCCGGCTCGATCCCGGCGGCCTGAACATCAAGGTTGAAGCGCCGATCACAAGGCTCGTCTGTGGCATGAAGCCGGAGACACTTGGGGATCTGGAGACGGTGCTCGATTACTCGGAGCAGCAGATCACACAGCTCCTCGCCTGCACCCATACCGGGCAGGAGGGCAACCCCCTTGATCTGGAATCAAAAGTTATGCACACCGGCATGATCGATCATCTCTCAATGGAGGTTGCAGATATTGCCCAGGTCTCCGCATATGATCTCCCCAAAGCCGATCCGAATGCACCCCTTGTCGATATAGGGTTTGGTACCGTTGACACCACCAAGCCGGTGATTCTTGTCATCGGCCATAATGTTCCCCCATCTGTTGAGATCATGGACTATATGCAGGATAACGAGCTGACCGGCGATATCGAGGTGACCGGGATCTGCTGCACCGGGATCGATATGACCCGGTACTCTCCGAAGGCGAAGATCATCGGCCCGATATCCTGGCAGATCAGGTACATCAGGAGTGGCATTCCCGATATCATCGTCGTTGACGAGCAGTGTATCAGGACCGATGTACTGGACGAGGCACGGTTATTAAAGATCCCGGTGATCGCAACAAGCGAGAAGAACTGCCTCGGACTTGCCGACAGGACAGGGGATCCGCCTGAAGAGATCATCGACGACTTCGTGAACCAAAAGATCGATGGCGCCTTAATCCTTAACCCTGAAAAAGTCGGGATTGTTGCCGTCAGGACTGCGATGCAGATAGCACCGAAGCGGAAGAAGAAAAAGAAGGGCAGCTTCCTCTCACCTGCAGAAGCGCTGGAGATGGCAAAGGAATGCACCCAGTGCAGGGAGTGCCGGCGTGCCTGCCCAAATGACATGCATATCCCCGATGCGATAAAGGCTTTCGGACGTAACGAGCCCGTTATGCTCGCAGAGATGTATGATTCATGTGTCGGGTGCATCAGGTGTGAATCGGCATGCACCCAGGATCTCCCGATCCACTCGTTAATAGTAGCAGCAGGGGAAAAAACGCTCAGAAACGAAGCCTTCAAGCTCCGGGCTGGACGGGGTGCGATCCAGGATATCGAGATCCGGCAGGTCGGCGGGCCGATCGTCCTCGGCGAGATTCCGGGGATCGTCGCATTCGTCGGGTGTGCGAACTATCCAAAAGGCGGTAATGAACTTGCCGAGATGGCAATAGAATTTGCAAACCGGCGTTTCATCACCTGTACCTCCGGGTGTGCCGCGATGACGATCGGCATGCACCGGGATGAGGATGGAAAATCTCCATATGAGGTGTATCCCGGTAATTTCGAGGCAGGTGCAATCGTGAATGTTGGCTCCTGTGTTGCCAATGCACATATTGCCGGTGCTGCAATCAAGATTGCGAGCATCTTCGCACGCAGAAACCTCCGCGGTAACTACGAGGAGATCGCAGATTATGTCTATAACCGGGTCGGTGCAGTCGGGGTTGCCTGGGGTGCGATGTCCCAGAAGGCTGCATCGATTGCAGCCGGATTCTGGCGGCTCGGGATACCGGTGATCGTCGGGCCCCATGGCACGAAGTACCGGAGGATGCTCCTTGGAAGATCTGACCATGATGAAGACTGGTATGTCAATGACACACGAACCGGCGAGAAGGTGTATGTGGGACCGGTTCCAGAACACCTCTTCATCTCGGTTGAGACGAAGGAGGAGGCGATGGTGATGATCGCCAAGCTCTCGATGCGACCAAATGACACCTCACGTGGACGAGCGCTGAAACTGACACATTATATCGATCTCCACCGCCGGCTTCTCGGAGCGATGCCGACAGATATTCACCGATTCGTCAGGATGGAGGCTGACATCCCGATCACCATGAAGGAGGATATCGTCGCCATCCTGAAAGAAAAAGACTGGAAGGAGACGGTGATCCCTGACCCCACCCTCATTCCAAAGAAGGAGGCCGCCCCATGAACCAGGAAGCATGGCTGACCGCCGAGGTGGCCGGCCCGAAGAAAGCCTCCCTGATCACGAAGCCCGAGATTGCGGATGCGATGATCAGGCGGGCAAAACGGCCGATATTCATCGTAGGAAGCATTGCCGCCGAGATCGATCTTGAAGAGAAGAAGCTGATCGATTATGTGATCGCGATGGCCAGACGGTTCACTATTCAGGTGGTTGCAACCTCCAATACAAACAATGAGTTCATAAAACGTGGATTTACCCCGGATGCGGTGATGCCCGCTGTCGATATCGGAAACAGGCTCACCGATCCAAAATGGCAGGGGGTAGACGGGAAAGGGGCGCATGACCTTGCGATCTTCGTCGGCCTCCCCTACCAGATGGGATGGACGATCCTCTCGGGGCTGAAGAATTTTGCCCCGAACCTGAAGACGATCAGCCTGGACAATGTCTACCAGCCAAATGCCAGATGGTCATTCTCGAATATCTCGATCAAAAACTGGATCATGAACCTTGAAGCAATTCTCGGGAACAGGGAGGACTAAGCGATGTTCGAAGATATTCCCGTTGATGTCGGGCTTGTCCATGAGGGTGAGCGGATCAGAAAGAGCGACATGCAGTTTGAACTCGGCGGCCCGAAGGTTGCAGAGAAGTTCGAGCTTGTCAGGCTGAAACCGGCAGAGGAGATCGAATCAGGGGCCATCCATATCATCGGCCCAGATATCCCCGATCTCGAAGAGGGAAAGAGCCATCCGTTCGGGATCTTAATTGAGATCGCGGGACCTGATCTTGAGGAGAACCTGGAGGGGGTGATCGAGCGGCGTATCCATGAGTACTCCAACTATATCGAAGGTTTCATGCATCTCAACCAGCGGTACGATATCTGGATCCGCCTCTCGAAAAAATCCTTTAAGAAAGGGCTCAATTCATTCCGGTTCATCGGAATGGCGATGCAGGAGCTCTTCAGGAACGAGCTGCCGATCATTAAAGAGATACAGATCACCTTCATCACCGATCCCGAAAAGATAAGGCCTCTATACACAGAGGCACTGGCTATCTATGAGGCACGGGATGCACGGGCACGCGGCCTCTCTGACGAGGATGTGGATGTCTTCTATGGCTGTGCACTCTGCCAGTCCTTTGCACCGACCCATGTCTGTGTCGTCACCCCACAACGGTATGCAAACTGCGGGGCGATTTCCTGGTTCGACGGGCGGGCTGCAGCCAGAATCGATCCGAAGGGGCCGATCTTCCCGATCGAAAAAGGCGAGTGCATTGATCCGGAGACTGGCGAGTACACCGGGGTGAACGAGAGTGCTCAAAAGCGATCGATGGGTGAAGTGAACCGGATACAGCTCTACTCGGGCTTCGGCTATCCACACACCTCATGCGGCTGCTTCGAGGCGATCGCCTTCTATATTCCCGAAGTGGAAGGATACGGCATCGTCCACCGGGGCTTCCGCGATCTTGCCGTAAACGGCCTTCCCTTCTCTACAATGGCAGACTCGACCGCTGGAGGCCGCCAGATCGACGGGTTCCACGGGATCTCGATCGAATACATGCGTTCACGGAAATTCCTCCAGGCAGATGGCGGATATGAGGCGGTCGTCTGGATTCCAGAGGAGATTAAGGAACGGCTGAAAGAGTATATTCCCGAGTCCGTCTATGGTGCTATCGCAACCGAGAAGGATGCCACCACCATTGATGAGCTGAAAGCCTTCCTGACACAGCAGAACCACCCGGCGGTAGAGAAATGGGTTGAGGTTGCCGAAGAGGGGGAAGAGACGGCGGTGATCACCGCAGGCGAACTCCCGATCACCACCGGAGGGTTCAGGATCCTCCTGAAGAATGCCCGGATCTATGCGGACAAGGTGATCATCCAGCCTGTGCAGCCCAAAAAACCCGGAAGGGGGGAGAAGCAATGACGAAGAAGAACCAGATTCATGCAGATAGCGTGCTCGGCGAGCGGCTGCTCTCGCTCCTCTCAGGGGTGGAGCAGGTCGAATTTGAGAACTTCAAGATGGAGATAGGCGATCTTGAGCTCTTTATCCCGGTTGGTATCGGCGGCGTACCCGGAATCGTCCTGCCAGAAGAGCCGAAACGGCCGACCGAGCTGTTCCGGGAGGTTTTCAGCCCGGTGGCAGAGAGTTATCCCGGCTCGATACGTGAGGTGACGCTCGGTGCAACAAAGAAGGACGGCGGCAGCAGGGGGAGTACCATTACTATCGGCGGATCGACTACACCCGCATTCTCGAGTCCCCTTGTCCCCCCGAAGCACCGGACCGCAATCGCAATGGATGTCTTTGACATGGATGTCGCATTGCCGAAAACCCTGAAGACCGCTATTCTTGATGTAATGGACAGTCCTGCGGAATGGGCGAGGATGAATGTCGAGAAGTTCGGAGCCGATCTCGTAACGGTTCACCTGATGAGCACCGATCCGCTTATCAAAGACAGATCGCCACAGGAAGCGGCAAACACCGTGGAAGATGTGCTCCAGGCAGTCGATGTGCCGCTTATTATAGGCGGATGCGGGGATCCGAAGAAGGATGCCGCGGTCTTCACCGAGGTTGCGGAACGAGCGAGCGGCGAGCGGCTGCTCTTAAACTCCGTCACCCTCGATATGGCCGAGGCAAAGACCCTCGAAGGGGTGGCGAAAGCCGCACATGACAATGGTCATCTGCTCCTTGCCTTCACCGGCCTCGAGCTGAATAGTGCAAAGGAACTGAACCGGAGGCTGTACGAATACCTGCCGCCTGAAGAGATCGTGATGGATCTGACAACGGTTGCACTCGGATACGGGCTTGAGTACTCCTTCACCATCCATGAACGTGCACGCCATGCCGCACTGATGGGGGATACCGAGCTCCAGCACCCGACCATCTCCGCATCCACGAATGCCTGGGCAGCACGGGAGGCATGGATGACGATGGAGCCTGAATACAGCCCGCGGGAGATCAGGGGACCGATGTGGGAGACGATCAACGCTCTCACCCTCCTCCTTGCAGGGGTGGACATCTTCATGATGATGCACCCCTCTGCCGTCCGGACGATGCAGGATGTCAGAACGTGGATGATGCAGCAGGAGATTGCAGTTCCGCAGGCACCCGACTGGGTGAGGACGAGGTGCTAGGAGGGAGGAAGATATGGCCACGAAGAACGCGAAGAAGAGCATCAAGGAGATCAGCCCGATTGATGTCTACAAGCTCCTGCCAAAGACAAACTGCGGCGAATGCGGCGAGGCAAACTGCATGGCATTCGCAACAAAACTCGTCAATGGCGAGTACACCATCCCGGACTGCCCGCCGCTTTTAACCGAACATTACGAAAACCTCCTGCATGATCTGGGCGAGCTCCTCTCCCCCCCTGTGAAAGCGGTAACAATCGGGACCGGTGAGCATGCGATTCTTATCGGGGGAAAACATGTCCTCTACCGGCATGACTTCACCTATCACAACCAGACCCCGGTCATCATCGATATCGATGACAGTATGGAACAAGGTGAGATCCTGAAACGGATCAAAGCGATCGAGGGGTTCACCTACCAGTATATCGGGCGGGATCTCCGACTGGACGGGATCGCAATCCGGTCTGTATCCGGCGATCCTGCCGCCTTCGGAGAGACGGTGAAGACGGCGGCCGGTGCCACCACATATCCTTTGATCCTCTGCTCCCTCGATCCAGCGGTGATGGAGGCGGGACTTGACGGGGTGGGCGACCGCCGCCCGCTCATCTATGCGGCGACTGAGGAGAACTGGCAGGCGATGGCCGACCTTGCCCTCCAGTATGATGCTCCCCTTGTTGCATCCGCACCAGGCGATATCGCTCTTCTCAGGAGCCTTGTTAAGACCCTGACAGCATGCGGCATAACTGACCTGGTCCTCGATCCCGGCACCTTCCCGGATGAGGGGTTTGCCGGAACGATCTATACATTCACACAGCTCAGGAGGGCTGCCTGCATCGCCCGTGACGAACTCGCCGGGTTCCCGCTCCTCGGCACCCCGATCGCCGCCTGGGCGGGTGATGAGCTCGCAAAGGAGGCGGTGCAGTGGAAGGAGACGTACATGGCGGCGATGCTAATCTCCCGGTATGCGGATCTCCTCATCATGCACAGCATGGAAGCATGGAACCTCCTCCCACAGCTGATCTGGCGGTTCAATATCTACACGGACCCACGGAAACCGGTTTCTGTTGATGCCGGTGTCAGGTCATTTGGGAACCCGGATAAGAACTCCCCGCTCCTGATCACGACAAACTATGCCCTCACCTTCTTCACGGTTGAGGCGGATATCAAGTCCGCCCACCTCGACTGCCATTTAATCGTTGTTGATACGAGCGGAATCAGTGTCGAGAGTGCGGTTGCCGGGAGATACCTCACCTCAGACGTGATGGCTGAGGCGCTGAAGATCTACGAGGCAGAAAAGATCGTCGATCACCACACCCTGATCATCCCCGGACTCGCAGCACGGCTCTCCGGCGAGACCGAAGAGGTGAGCGGCTGGCGGGTGCTTGTTGGTCCAAAGGACTCATCCGGCCTGAAACGGTTTATCGAGGAACACTGGCCGCCAAAGGACGACGAATGAAAGAGGAGTGCAGGGTCGTATTCCACCCCTTAAATACAGTCGTCTCCGTTTTGCCGGGGACGAACCTGCTCACCGCACTCAGGAATGCACATGTGCAGATCGAGAGTATCTGCGGGGGCAAGGGAGAATGCGGCAAGTGCAGGGTGATCATCGAATCCGGTGATTATAGAGAAAAGAGGCTCACCCAGAAGAACCATCTTACAATGGCAGAGCGGGAACGCGGGTACCGTCTTGCCTGTGAGATCGTCGTCTCCGGGAACATGGAGGTGACGATCCCAATCGAGAGCCGGATCGAGCGGCCGCAGATCCTCTGCGGGCTCTCCGGTGAATGCGACTGTGGCGGGATGGATCCGTCTGTCAGGATGTACCCCCTTGAGATCAGGTCAGATCCCGTTTTTCCCCAGGCGGGAAGATCGATCCGTCTGCCGGAGTATTCCGGTTCCCGGCCGGCGATCAGCGACCAGGCATACCGGAAAATGAATGAATCGGATACTCAGATGATGGCTGTTCTAACCGAGACGAACGGCTATCCCGAGGTGATCGATGCCATACCAAAGGAGAGGGCCGGACCGCCCCTCGGCATCGCCCTCGATCTCGGGACGACAACGATCGCCTGTGCACTCGTCGATCTGGAATCAGGGCTTGTCATTGCTGAAGAGACCGCCATGAACAAACAGATCACCTATGGGGAAGAGGTGATCACCCGGATCGCCTTTGCCATGAAGGGGGACGGGCTCCGGGTCCTCCAGCAGGCGGCAGCAGAGAGCATCAATATCGCTATCCGGCGTGTTGCGGAGAGTGCCGGGGTGGAACCGGCCGAGGTGATGGAGATTGCTGTTTCGAGCAATACGGTGATGAACCACCTCCTCACCGGCACCGATCCCGGGTATCTCGAACTGGCAGATGCCTATGTCCCCCGGAAGCCGTTTGTCAGGAAGGCAGCATCACTTGGGATCACCATCCACCCCGAAGCCTACTGCTTCTGCCTCCCGAATGTGAGCCGTTTTGTCGGCGGTGATGCGGTATCGGGGGTGCTCTCCTCAGGACTCCATTGCGGATCGGAGATCTCTCTCTTCATCGATCTCGGCACAAACGGGGAGATCGTTATGGGCAATAAGGACTGGATCTCCTCGATCTCCTGTGCCTCCGGGCCCGCTTTCGAAGGAGCGGGTATCAGCTCCGGGATGCGGGCGATGCACGGTGCGATCGAGAAGGTGGCGATTGAGCAGGATACCGGGGAGGCACACTGTATGGTGATCGGGGGCGGGAAGCCCCGGGGCATCTGCGGTTCAGGGCTGATCGATTGTGTCACCGGCATGTTCCAGGCGGGTATCATCGACTTCAAGGGCATCCTCACCTCCCACCCGCTCGTCCGGGAGGGGCACAATGGCCCTGAATACGTGGTGGTGAAAGCAGAAGATTCTGCAACAGGCAGGGATATCGTCCTCACCCAGCCTGATATGGACTATTTCATGGACTCTAAAGCCGCCCTCTGCGGAGGGATCGGTGTGCTCCTGAAGAAATACCGTCTGAAGGTGACAGATATCAGGCACATCTTCCTTGCAGGAGCGTTCGGGGCATTTGTGGATATCCATAATACCGTTGCGTTTGGGATCATCCCGTACTTTCCGGGTGCAGAGGTGCATCCGGTTGGAAATACTTCCCTGAAGGGAGCATATGCGGCACTGGTATCACGAACCAAGCGGAGGGAGGCGCAGAAGATTGCCGGTACCATGGTCTATATCGATCTCCTCGTTGATATTGACTTCATTGAGGAGTACACCGCCGCCCTCTTTATTCCGGGGAAGGAGGAGTATTTCCCTCCGAAGCTTTCAGAATGACAAAAGGGATCGTTTATGGCAGGTAGATGATGAATGAGAATGGAAATGGAGGGGAAGTGGAGATGAAAACACTGGTGACGATGGGACGGGGAGGAACAGGAAAGACGAGCTTTACCGCTTTGATGGCAAAACACTTCATCGCAGAGGATCAGACGCCGATCCTCCTTGTGGATCTCGACCCCGACCAGAACCTCGCCGAGATGGTGGGAGTCGATCTCGATAAGGAAGGCGTGAAGACGATTGCCGATCTCATCTCAGAGACGTTTATCAGGCGGGGGGGTACCACAACGGGCATTGCCCCCACCGAGCGGATCGAGAGCCGGATCTGGGAGGATGGGCTGTATGAAGGCGGTGCATTCGATCTCATCGCGGTCGGGACGAAATGGGTGGAAGGCTGCTACTGCCTCCCCGACTCGGCACTGAAAGGAGCGCTTGCGACGATTACGAAGAACTACCGGTATGTGCTGATCGATTCCCCGGCAGGGCTTGAGCACCTGAACCGGAAGGTGGCAAACCGGGTAAACGATATCTTCGATATCATCGGCCCCTCAGCCAAATCATTTGAGCATGTGAAACGGGCACACCGGATCATCAAAGATGTGAAGATCAATACCGATCGGTTCTGTATCATCGGCGGGTACCTCTTCCCGGAGTCCGAGGAGGAGCGGGCAAAGACAAACCTCCCGCACGAGTACCTCGGGAAGGTGGTGCAGGACCCGCTTGTGCAGGAGTATGTCCTCTCCGGGAGATCGCTTCTGGATCTCCCTGATGATACGCCGGGCTATCTCTCGGTGAAGGAGATCCTCACAAAGGCCGGTTACTGAAGAGGAGAAGATAAAGAAGAGAGAAAGCAGAGGGAGAGACCGGATGCCTGCCGGCCTTTCCCTTCAGCGGCAGCCTTATTGAGCGATCGCGATCAGGATCAATAGGACAATTATGGATCTGTATACATTTTTCCGGGATGAGGGAATAGAAATCTATGGTGAGGCCGCCCTCCCCGCCCTCTCAGAGAGGGACAGGGAATATGTACTGGAGTTCTTTCCTCCCGGAGAATCGGTGATCGTCTTTGGAGAGGCAGTTCCAGTGGAGGTATATTCCCTAAATGCACAGAACCAGACTGATATCATGCTCGAAATTGCCGAAAGGCTGTGTGAGAAGGCGATCCAGCTGGAAGGGGTGCTCGAAAGCGAAGGCATCCCGGCCCGGCATGTACCCCTCTACCTTCCGGTCAGGATCAAGGATGGCCGGGTACGGGGCGTGGTGCGGTTGAAGCAGGTTGCCGCCGCAGCCGGTCTTGGGACACTGGGGAAGAATACCCTGCTCCTGAATCCGGAGCACGGCCCCCGGCTCCTCCTCTCCGGTGTCGTTGCCGGAGAATCGAATATTATCAATACCAATAGCGTGCAGAAACAGGAGAATGCCGAAGATCAAGGGAATCAGAACCCGGATATCTGCATTGGATGCGGACATTGCATCAAAGCCTGCCCGGCAGGTGCGATCGGCCCTGACGGTGTCGAGGTCTTTTCATGCAGGATGATCAGTCCCTGGGTGCCGGGGCCGGTTGTCCCGATAGCAAAGTGGCTGATCGGCCGGCAGCTCCTCCTCAGATGCATGGCACCGATAGCTCCATTCATTGCGAAGACGGCGACGATCCGGTGCAGCAGGTGTGTGACGGAGTGCCCGGTGTTTAGGGGATCGGAAAAGGAGATATGATACATAGAATCATAAAAAAAGTAAAAATAGGTGGATAATCAGAGCCCTGCTCGTGATACGATGATGTCAGCAACATCCTTCGCACTTTTGAACGGGAAATCAGAGGGTTTAAGCAGTGTTCCAGCCTCTCCTGCGGTCATCTTCAGATCTCCGACACAGCATGTCGTGTTGGCTCCGTCCGGAAATGCAGCGATAAGAGCATCTGGTGTTGCTATTGGAAACGTGGCACCGGCGAGTGCACCGGTGAGCTGTGCATGGATCTGATCTTTCACCGGAATGTTCTTCTCATCCATCATCTCCGCGATATCACCGGCGGCTCGTGCGATCGAACAGTCAGCGCTATGAGTATCGCAACCAAAGCAGGCACTCTTTACTGTCTTCAGGGATTCGTCGATCTTTTCTGTGGTTACGTCTTTTCCTGTGTACTTCCATTTCGACATCTTTGTCACCATACTGTCTTTAGAAGGGCAAAAATATATACTTTAGCGTTAGTAAAATATACAAAACAGTGGCAGTACAGAATACTGACCTTAACCCTAAATTAAAAAGTACATGAGAAATACATACAGGATGAATAATTATGGACGTACAACAGGATCATCAAACCGAGATCGGTGAGCTCAAAAGTGAGATCTCAGAACTCAGGAATGAACTCAAGCGGTTCATTACGAATGCGAACCGACAGCACATCAATTCAGTACTCGAAGAACTGAAAGATAATTATTCAGATCTATTCAGGAAGCAGCAGGTAGAGACAGCATCGGGAGATCTCTCTACACACATGGTAGCAGATTGTGCTATGCGCGAGAACTGCTTTTCGGTATTTATGGAATTCCTTCAGAATACGGTGAGACATATACAGGACAGCAACGTCTCTGAAGAGATCATCCGCTCATACAGGGAAGATCTGAAGAGTATGCGAAGCAAAAACCCCTCAGACACATGCGACACATGCTTCTCCGAGGTCAGTCGCCTCTTTGAAAAGCAGGTCAGCCTTATGGAGTCTCTCGGTATCTACAATAAAATTGAAGGTGAGGATACCATACAAGAGATTGAGGGAGAGATAGTGGTCAGGAAGATCCTCGAACCGCTTGCAAATATTCAGAGGTTCCAGATCCTGAAGTCACTGATTACACAGACAAGAACATTCTCCGAGATATCGCAGATGACCGGGCTCCGTGGCGGAAACCTTCTCTTCCATATCAAGAAGCTGACCGATTCAGGGATGATCTTCCAGAGACACGAACGGGGTGATTATATGATCACAGAAAAGGGATATACGACAATAAAAACGATATCGGAACTGGCCGGACAGGTAAATTAGAATCGAAAGAAGATGCCGGGATCCTGATTCATCGAGATACTGCGTGTGACACAACATGGAACGACCACAGCAGTCATATTCCCTATAGATTCGCACAATCATTCTCTCTCTTTTCAAGTATCTGATTCAACGGAAATTTAATGGTATGAGAGTTTAATGTAACAGACTGGAAACAGACCGTGCAGAAAGAAAATTATCCAGGTGGACAAAAAAGTTTAAAATATAGCCTTTTTTGTATTTCCACCTGATAGATGCTCAGGAGTTGACATATATGACTGAAAACAAGGGCCCGTTAATGGGTGAGGGAAATCCAATGATGAGTGGGAGAGGAAGAACGATACAGGACTGGTGGCCAAACCAGCTGAACCTGAAGGTTCTGTATCAGCACTCTGAAAAATCCAATCCGATGGGCATGGATTTCAACTATGCAGAAGAGTTCAAAACACTCGACCTGAAGGCCGTCAAGGCGGATCTAAAGTCGCTGATGACCGACTCAAAGGAGTGGTGGCCCGCAGATTTTGGCCATTACGGCCCCTTTTTAATCCGCATGGCATGGCACAGTGCCGGCACCTACCGCATGGGTGATGGCCGGGGCGGCGCCGGATCCTGCCAGCAGCGGTTTCCGCCTCTCAGCAGCTGGCCTGACAACGTCAATCTCGATAAGGCACGCCGGCTCCTCTGGCCGATAAAACAGAAGTACGGCAGGAAGATCTCATGGGCCGATCTCCTGATCCTTGCCGGAAACGTTGCGCTGGAATCAATGGGGTTCAAAACGTTTGGTTTTGGCGGCGGTCGCGAAGATGTGTGGGAACCTGAAGAAGAGGTCTACTGGGGATCAGAAGACGAATGGCTGGGTGACAAACGCTATTCCGGAGAGAGAAACCTCGAGAACCCGCTTGCAGCCGTCCAGATGGGCCTGATCTACGTCAATCCCGAAGGCCCGGACGGCAACCCCGATCCGGTTGCAGCAGCAAAGGATATACGCGAAACCTTCGCCAGAATGGGGATGGATGATGAAGAGACCGTCGCTCTCATTGCCGGAGGGCACAGCTTTGGAAAATGCCACGGTGCAGGCCCCGCAACCCATGTCGGTCCAGAGCCAGAAGCCGCACCAATTGAGGAGCAGGGTCTCGGCTGGAAGAGCAGTTTCGGCACCGGGAAAGGCGGTGACACGATCTCAAGTGGCCTTGAGGTTACCTGGACCAACACACCGACGAAGTGGAGCAACAACTTCCTCAGGATACTCTTCGCTCACGAATGGGAACTGACGAAGAGCCCGGCCGGTGCACACCAGTGGAAGCCGAAAGGCGACGGAGGTGCAGGCACAGTACCGGATGCCCATGACCCGACAAAGCGGCATGCACCTTCCATGCTGACGACCGATCTCTCCCTCCGCTTCGATCCAGCGTATGAAAAGATCTCGCGCCGCTTCCTGGAGAATCCCGATCAGCTCACTGAAGCTTTCTCCCGGGTATGGTTCAAGCTGACACACCGCGATATGGGCCCCCGCTCACGCTATCTCGGCCCAGAAGTACCGGAGGAAGATCTGATCTGGCAGGATCCAATCCCTGCAGTTGATCATGAACTGATTGATGCAAACGATATCGCCTCTTTGAAGGAGACGATCCTCGCGTCCGGCCTCTCGGTTTCAGAACTGGTTACAACCGCATGGGCATCGGCTTCCACCTTCCGTGGCGGAGATAAACGCGGCGGAGCAAATGGCGCACGCATCTGCCTTTCACCGCAGAAAGACTGGGAAGTCAACGAGCCCGGCCGCCTGGCAAAGGTACTGAAAACCCTGATGGAGATACAGGCCGCATTCAACAGTGCGCAGAAAGGCGGGAAGAAGGTATCACTTGCCGATCTGATCATCCTTGCCGGATGTGCCGGGGTTGAGAAGGCTGCGAAGAATGCGGGGCACACCGTGACGGTTCCCTTCTCTCCGGGACGAACTGATGCCTCGCAGGAGCAGACCGATGTGGAATCCTTCGCTGTCCTTGAACCGAAGGCTGATGGCTTCCGCAACTACCAGAAGACCCGTTATGCCGTAGCCGCAGAAGAGCTGCTCGTTGACAAAGCACAACTCCTGACCCTGACTGCCCCCGAGATGACGGTGCTTGTCGGCGGTATGCGTGTACTGAACACAAATTTCGGACAGACGCAACACGGCGTCTTCACAAACAAACCGGAGGCACTCACCAACGATTTCTTCGTGAACCTGCTTGACATGAAGACGGAGTGGAAACCAGTCTCAAAGGATGCAGACGTCTTTGAAGGACGCGATCGCTCAACCGGCGAACCCAGGTGGACCGGCACCCGTGTCGATCTCATCTTCGGATCCAATGCCCAGCTCCGGGCACTTGCCGAGGTGTATGCAGCAGCAGATGCAGGGGAGAAGTTTGTCCTGGACTTTGTGGCGGCATGGGCAAAAGTGATGAATCTGGATCGCTTCGATCTTGCCTGAGGAGGATAAGGGAGCGTTTAAGCGAGTGGAAAACATTTGAAGAGAGGGATCGGGAAATCGGGGCACTGGGAAGAGAGGAAAATCCACAGGATTGGCGATCTGCCCATGGATAATTGACAGAAATATAAAACCCTTTTCTTTTTCACGAATCTGAATTCAGAAAACACACACGATAATCCGGACTATCTCTTTCTGGCAATGACACACGGGGCACAGGCATCATCACAGGTTGCCAATACCCGATCTACCCCCCGGACCTTCTATAAGCCAGCGCCAGACCGGCATAACACGAATCTTCATCCCATCGGGAGTGATAATCTCTTCCTCCTGATTATAGGTGAGTATTGTCCCATGTGAGAGAGCATGAGCCGCCATCGCCTGGCTGAGCCCTGCAATCTCACGGTCACGATCAATCGCGTTCAGTTCATAGGAGATCTGGAGCACTTCAGTGGTGTGATCTCTCTCACGGATGATGAAATCACATTCACCAGATTCTTTGAAGAAGAATATCTCCGCACCTCTCCTTCTCAGCTCGATGAATACCAGGTTCTCTAACAGGCGGCCGGTATCCTGTGAAAAACGGAATGCGATGGCATTTCTCATTCCGTTATCTATCACATACAGCTTCTTCTGCCCTGCATACTGCCGTTTCAGTGAGGCATCATACCGGTAGAGTTCAAAGACAAGATACGCTTCTTCCAGATAGCCGATATATGCCCGGACAGACATCGGACTCTTGATTCCAACTGCTTTTGCGAGTGAATTATAACTGGCCTCCTTTCCTGCATTTGAAAAGACAAACTGCACAAGCTGCTGGAATGCCTTCACCTCCCGTATACCGAACCTGGAGACAATGTCGCGGTAGATGATATCATCATATGTCCGTTTCAGGTACTCCGGATCGCTGAATTTCAGGAATTCGGGAAAACCACCCTCTTCGAGATAGCGATCAAAGGCATTCAGGATTTCGGCTTTCGTCTTCGATGTCAGTGAACCGGTGTCAATCCCACAGAATGTAAGAAGCTCTGGGAACGAGAAGGGATAGAGTTCGATCTTTGCATATCTGCCGGTAAGGTGTGTCCCAAGCTCCGAGGAGAGGAGACGGGCATTTGATCCTGTCAGATAAATCTTGTACCCCTCATCATGAATACGCCGGATGAACCGCTCCCATCCCGGGATATTCTGGATCTCATCGATAAAGATAGTCCGGGTATCTTTTGCAATCTTCTGAAAGAGGATCATGAGCCGGGAAAAATCAGCAGCGGTAAATTCGATCAATCGCTCATCATCAAAATTCATGTAATGATAGGAGTCGTAGTGAGTGGCAAACTGGCGCAGGAGCGTCGATTTTCCACATCGCCTCACCCCTGAGATGATGACGATCTGATCGTGCCGCATATACCGGTCATATTCGATGGATCTCTTCACACCGGTATCCTTTGCTATGAATACCTCCTGTTGATCGAGGATGATCTCTTCAAGGATGCGATCGGTTAGCATAGATATTACCAATATTGATTTCACATCTATTTTGTATATTAGTAATATATACTTTCTGTCAATATCACAGTAATTAGAGAGATTCATTTGAGATGGGAGTATCTATTCACCCCAACCCCCTCCCTTTTTCTCCCTTCCCCGCTCATCTCTCTTTCAGATGATCGAATACGGCATCAATACCATCGGCAACTCCCTCACCGTCTTTGACCCGGTCACCATCGGCTTTCCCTCCCGCGACTATATCGGGAGGACCGATCACCCCGGCACCGTGATCGGTGCAGGTGCAACGCTCCGGTCCGGAACCATCCTCTATGCGGACGTCACCCTCGGGGATCGCTGCAACACCGGCCATAATGTCCTGATCCGTGAGAAGACGACCATCGGGGATGAGACATCGGTCGGCACCGGCACCATCATCGAGGGGAACTGCACCATCGGATCGCACGTAAGCATCCAGAGTATGGCATTCATCCCGACCCACACCAGAATAGGAGATCATGTCTTCATCGGCCCGCATGTCACCCTCACAAACGACCGCTACCCGCCATCCGGCAAGCCCCGGCTCGAGGGGCCGGTGATCGAAGACTATGCCGCAATCGGGGCGGCCGCCATCATCCTCCCGGGCGTCACTATCGGAAGGGGGGCGGCCGTTGCAGCAGGATCAGTGGTTACCCACGATGTACCGGCAGGGATGATGGCAGTTGGATCTCCGGCACGGATACGGCCGCTTCCCGAGGAGATGAAGAGGGGATAATACTCATCCTCAGGGTCTACATTTTTATATCCATAAGATCTAATAATTTATCATGCCCGAGTTAAAAAAGAAGAAATGTAATCTCGATGGCGTTCTAACGAAAAAAGATTTGAAAGATATAGACGAAGCAAAAGAGGATATTAAAGCGGGTCGGGTCTATACACTTGAACAGACCAGAAAAAGCCTCGGTCTTCAATGAGTTATTCACTTTTTATCGCCGAAAAGGCACAGAAAAAACTCACTAAATTACCAATTAAACACGCAATACGCATCATAGAGAAGTTAGAAACTATCAAAGATAGTCCACATAGATATGCTGAAGGGTGTGAGGGATACCCATATTATCACCTTCGTGTTGGAAATTACCGTATTATTCTTGATATTGACGAAAAAGAACAAATAATTAAGATTCTGAAAATTGGATTGAGAAAGACCGTTTACGAGAGGTAACTGCTCACTGAGCTCGGTATGCTGCTTTTGAATAATGGATTTCAAAGGTCATTTAAGGGCATATTTTTTTATAATCTCATCTTCAGTCAGGGTTTCACCCCTTCGGTATTCAGAAATAGTGTCAACGTCGGTCTAGAAAT
>NPID01000544.1_pt1 | contig 48589 bp, 42 predicted proteins | sample 8637491 | NCBI WGS metagenome assembly NPID01 (sample SAMN07420843, study PRJNA396082) | bioreactor metagenome | isolation source: sample BA6 brine-fed electro-methanogenic bioreactor BA | place: Japan: Kochi | collected 2016-06-14 | reverse complement strand
CCAGGGATTGAATTACCACAATACGATCTGGCAGGCAATCCGCGCATCTACGGAAACACGGTGGACATTGGTGCTTACGAATGGCAGGGAGTTGGAGTAGAAGAACCGGAAATTCCTCAAGATTCACCTCTCACAACTCACCTTTCAAACTATCCAAATCCGTTCAATCCATCTACAACGATAAAGTTAGAATTAACTGAAGCAGGAAAAATCGAACTGGCAATTTACAACATCAAAGGACAAAAAGTGAAAACACTGCTGGACTGCACCACGGCTGCCGGTACATTCAACTGCATCTGGAACGGCAAAGACAGCAGCGGCAAGCGCGTCGCCAGCGGCGAGTATATTGTTAAATTGAAAGTGAACGGTGAAGAGAAGGCGGTGCGGAAGATGTTGCTGCTTCGTTAGTGCAACGAAGGGCAAGTGTTGGTGAAATATACGTTTATCAATATCTGCTTAATGAAGTTAAGAATTGCGAATCAAGCAAAATTACGCCACAGAAAAAAAGCCCCCGGCAAGCGAGGGCTTGAATCTATTTTCTGCTTTTCTTAGAAACTTCCGGGTTTGGTTGCAGCTTTTAATTGATTTAAAATTTCCCGTCTATTTCGAATATCTTTCAGAACGGAAGGGTCGCTGGTCAAAGATTCAGCTGTATTCAAATATTTTTCTTCTTCCAGAAAGTAGTTGAAGGCTTCTTCCTTCACTTTATCGCGCTCCTCTACCAGCTTATCGGCAGCTTCACCGTAGTATTTTGATTTATCCTTATATTCTTCTTCATACCAGAGGAATTTTTCGTATTTCTGATAACCCAGATTGAAACTGATCTGTGCTAAGATCAGGTAGGGCTCATAATTCTGCGGATCCTGCTGAATTGCTGTATCTGACATTTTGCGAGCATTATCGTAATTTTTGATAGCGAGATAGGTCTCTGCCAGTCGCAAATAAACTTTTGTCAAATCCGGTCGTAAGTTTTTCAATTTTGTAAGTGTTTCCAGTGCAGCCTGATCCTGACCTGTAACCCGGTAGGCATTTGCCAGATTCATGTAGGCATTGATGTTGTCAGGTTTTTCTAAGAGAACTTTCTTATATCTGGCAATAGCATCATCCAATTTGCCCGTTCGCATGTAGCAGGTTGCCAGTTTCTTCTGCAGATGGTCGATATCTGGATAGGCAGTAGAGGCTTTTTCCAAAGGCACAATGGCAGATTCATAAGATCCGATATCAAAAAGCATCACACCCAAAGCCATCCAGGCTTCGGCATATTCATCATCAATTTCCAGAGCGGTTTCATAAGCAGTTTCAGCTTCGCCGTAATATTCGATTTCAGCATAGATATTTCCGATCTTGAACCAGATCTCTTTAGTGTTTTCCACTAATTCGGTGATCTGTTCCAAAGCCTCTACGGCTTCTTCGTAATAGCCGACTTTCAGGTAGGAACGGCTGAGATAATCCAGCAAGTTCGTATTTTGAGGATCAAGTTCCAAGCCTTGCAGATAGTATTCTATCGATTCCTCATATTCCTTGTTCAGAAATTTGATCACGCCAAGATAGAAATATGCGTCAATATTGACGGGATCGATTCTGATCAGATTTTTAAATGATTCTTCTGCGGAAGCCAGGTTTTTACTGTTGAAATGCTGCAAACCGATATCCATCAGTTTCTGCACTTCTGCCTGCCCCGATTGTTCCAGTTTGGTCAAAAGATTCTCTGCTATTGCGGCGCGGCGTTCGTTCTTATTCTTAGTAACATTAAAAATGATGGGGAAAACATCCGCTGTCTGTATGCTATAGACATTCAGTTGCACTTTGAATACTGTGTTATCAACGGAACTCACGCTGCCCCACAGCACAAAATCAGCTTCCAGATCTGTACCCAGAGTGCGAGCTTCATCTCTACCCATGTAGGCAAAACCAGATTTTTTGAAAGCTTTTTCAGCATCTTTTAAACTGATCAATTCCAGATTTTCATTGTCTTTGAAAACACTCTCAAAATCACGTTTTGTCATTTCCTTGTAAACGTAATCGCAGGGACGATCATTTTTGTCGAATTTTACTATCGCTACTTTCTGGACTTCTGCCAGCAGTGTGAACATCATTATGTTCAGCAGAACCAGAGTTAGAATTAACTTTTTCACATTTCCTCCAAGATTTATTTTATTCATTTTTTTTCTTACACTTTTTTTTCGCGTCATTTTGATGCAAGTTATTTTTTTGCTACGGGCAAAGTTATGTTTTTCATAGAATATTCATCTATCTGTCAATAATCTGTAAACAAACAGCTTACCCGAAGCAAATTTCAGTTTTGTCTTTTCTGTTTGGAAAGTATTGCTCAAACTGAAAAAACCAGTTTTATAATTTCCGGATTCTACGGGAAATCCAAAGCCAGACATTTCAAATTCTGTGATCTTTTCAAGTGTAAAGAGCGAGATGGTTTCACCTGGTTTTCCGTTTAAGATATGTTGTCCGGCAGCATACATTTTCCAGAAACCGAAGTTATCGAAAAACTCGATATCCTGCGTATTACCAATCTCCCAAAGCTTCAGAAAATTATAAAAAGCATGATCGCTGCGCCGGCCGAAAACGGAGAAAACCCTGATCAGATCAGCAGAAAGGGTGGCAGCAAAATTCAACGCTTTTTCCAGGTCGGAAGTCTGCTGCTCTTCTATCCGGATTATTTTTGAATCACAGAATTTCTGTTTATTCTCAGGAAAAATAGAATCAAGATCACCAATGATGTAATCCGGTTTTATTTCCAATTCTACACTATGATTTGCTCCGCCATCGGCAGTAATAATTATGTTCGATCGTAAAATGATCTCTTTAAACCTTTCATCCGGCTTTTCGCCGTTTCCGATGATCGAAATTATTTTTTCTTTTTTCATGTTAAAATAATAATAAATATTAGATTCCAAGCAAGGAATGTTTATTTATACTTTTTTTCAATTTTCTCGATCAAATCTCTCAACATCCAATCAAACAAAATCCCCACACTGCCCATCACTACAAAATAGATCAGCATTTGCGGATATTGCAGAAGGTAACGAAAATCCAGAAGTCGAAAACCCAATCCACTGTTCACTCCCAGCATTTCAGCGGCGATGATCACCGTCCAACCCAATCCCCATATAATGCGAAATAAGTTGAGAAATCCTACAAATGAAAGTGGCAGTTCTACAAATTTGAAAAGCTGATACTGTGATGCACCCAGCACTTTTGCTTCATCGATAAATTCGTGCGGAATAGAATTAAACTGATCGGAAGCAGCTATAACGGTGGGAAAAAAGAGCGTGATGAACATGATAAAACTTACAGATGCTTCTCCCAGTCCAAACCAGATAATAGCAAACGGCAGCCAGGCAAATGGAGAAATGTGTCGAATAAAATTTATGGCAGGAAGGAATAACTCCCGACAGAATTTGAAATGAAATATTAAGTAACCGCAGATTATTCCTGAAATCCAGGCAACAAATGAAGTTAAATAAACCCGCAGAAATGAGATTGCGAGATCAGTGATAAGAGTTTTAAAAGAAAATTTCAATTCCAGCCAATCCTGCCAGTCAATTTTCAATGAAACTGATAGCAGAATCAATAAAATAAAAACAAAGAAAATTCCCAGAAAATTCAGATTTCGCTTCATAATAATTAAACCTCTGTCACACTGAGTAGGCTCCGGCAACTGCCGGAGACGTATCGAAGTGTTGTGCAATTATTCTCGTTTCAACCTTCGATACTCGATTAAAGTCGAACTCAGGATGACGGTTTTTTTGCTATTCCTAGAATTCAAAATACACATCCTCTGCCGGAACAGGATTTTCAATATAACCTTTTTTTATCATCATCTCGATTGCTTTTTGTTCAAATTGTTTTCCAGCATCATCCAGATTCATGATGAATTTTGTGTGGTAAAGAGATTGTCTGCTGGCATTTTCCGAAAGACGAAACTGAGTTTGAGCTGTATCAAAACTGACTTGCGGATTCAGGTTCAGCTCATCACAGCTTGCTTCCATTTGATTCAGGAAGTTTTTGATCTGTTCAGATTTGTTATCGATAGCAGTTTGCGTAGCTGCAATATCGCAGCAGGGATGATTCGGGAAGTCTTCGCTGTACCAATGTAAAATGTGGAAATTTTCGTCGAAATTGAAAATGGAAGGCACGTAAAAACTGAGGGCATCAACAGCTTTGGAATTGAGAGCTGCAGCCATTTCCATGGGAGTTCGAAAATAAACCAGTTCAGATTTTATCTGATACTTTTCCGTCAGCATTTCAACAAAAATATCCAAAGTAGAAGCTCGCAGCACTCCGATCTTTTTGCCATCCAGATCAGAGATTTTTTTAATTTCTTTGCGAGCGATTATTCCATCACTTTCTCTTTCCAGAAAAGAAATTATTTTCACTTCTTTGCCTTTGGAAACACCCGACCAAATGTAGGTGAACGGCATGATCGCTACATCGATCTTTTCGGCAATCAAGGCTTCATTTGTTTCCCAGCCGGAAGAAAAGTTTTTGATTACAAACTCCTTTTCTTTTATAATTCCATACTGTAGTCCAAATTCGATCGGCAGATGATTCAATGATGGCGCAATGATACCAACCACAAGTTTTTCTTTTTTATTTGAACTACAACTAAATAGCAAAACTGTAATTAGAATCAATATAATTTTTTTCATAATTTTTTTCCTTTTTCCGTCATTCTGACGTAATTACCCTTTTGAGATTTATGATCCTTTGGCTTAGGGGTGGGGCCAGCCAGAGGTTTTATTAACCTATGGCTGGCTGATGAACTTTAGCCGTGGGATGTGTAAAGAACGTTGTACTCATAAAGAATCTCAATTTCCCTCCCAAAACAAAAAGCCACCCTGCCTGCAACAGTCAGGGTGGCTTTAAAAACTACAAGCCTAGAGCTTTACTGTATCTTTATTTTCTAATTTAATTCTTCGATCGTTTTTGTGATAATATTGATGCAGTCCATCAATTCCTCTTCTGTGATGACCAGCGGCGGTGCAAAACGAATGATGTGCCCGTGAGTCGGTTTGGCCAGAAGTCCGTTCTCTTTTAGTTTCACGCACACATCCCAGGCTTCGATGCCATCTTTGGGTTTAATCACGACTGCATTTAGCAGTCCTTTTCCACGTATTGTTTCAATCAGCGGAGAATCAATTTTAGCCAGTTCGGCACGGAAAATTTTGCCCAATTTTTCGGCTCTTTCCGTCAGGTTTTCATCACGTACAACTTCCAAAGCAGCTTTGGCAACCGCACATGCCAGCGGGAATCCGCCAAACGTAGAGCCGTGTTCTCCCGGTTTTATCACCAGCATTATCTCTTTGGAAGACAGTACGGCAGAAACCGGTAGAACACCGCCGGAAATTGCTTTGCCCAGAATAACGATATCAGGATGAACATTTTCCCATTCGCTGGCTAAAAGTCGGCCGGTTCGGGCAATTCCGGTTTGAACTTCGTCGGCAACAAAAAGAACATTATGTTTTTTGCACACCTTAAAACATTTTTTCAGATATCCTTCCTCCGGCACAAAAACACCTGCTTCACCCTGAATTGGTTCCACGATGAAGGCTGCCACTTTATCACCTTTCTCTTCCAAAACTTTTTCCAGAGCCGAAACATCATTGTATGGAATTTTTTTTATTCCCGGCAAAAACGGACCGAAATTTTTGTAGGCGACAGGATCGGTAGAAGCTGAAATCACTGCGATTGTTCTGCCGTGGAAATTTTGTTCGGCAAAGATCAGGATCGCTTCATTTTCCGGGATTCCCTTTTTTTCATAGCCCCATTTGCGGGAAAGCTTTATGGCAGTTTCCACAGCCTCTGCACCAGTATTCATAGGCAGAACCATTTCATAACCGAAGAATTCAGTAATGAATTTTTCATATTCACCCAGTTTATTATTGAAAAATGCCCGAGAAGTGAGTGTGAGTGTTTGAGCCTGCTCGTTTAGAGCGTTAATAATTTTGGGATGACAATGCCCCTGATTTACTGCAGAATAGGCAGAAAGAAAATCGTAATACTCGTTTCCTTCCGGATCCCATACTTTAGCGCCTTTTCCTTTGGCCAGAACTACCGGGAGCGGATGATAGTTATGGGCGCCGTAAGTCTCTTCCAATTCCATCGCTTTTCGACTGCTGATGGTGCCATGAACTATTTTGTCACTCATTTTTAACTCCTGAATCACTATTATTTTTGTTAGACCCAATCATTTTAACTGCTTATGATGTCAAATGATTTTCACTGTTCATACTATAAGTGTGTATTTGCTTGACACAAAAACCTCAGCATTTTGATTTTCCAAAAAAGTAATAGAATAAATTATGAAAGCAGATTGGCTGAACACGACAGTTGTAATACCGATCTACAATTCGCAGCAATATCTGGGCGAATTGTTTGAAAGGATTATGTTATATTTCCCGAAAGAGCAGATTTTTGCAGTCAACGATGCTTCGGAAGATAATTCGCTGAAGATTTGTGAAAAAAATGGTGTGAATGTGATCGATATTCCTGATAATACCGGCAAAGGAAATGCCTTGCAGCAAGGTTTTGCTGCTGCTTTCAAACGAGGCTTTTCGTTTGCCTTTTCTATCGATAGCGACTTGCAGCACAAACCGGAGGATTTCGAGGTTTTTCTGGATAAACAAAATGAAGAAGAAGCCGATCTGGTAATTGGTAAACGTGATTTCAGTCGGGATAAAATGCCTCTGCCCCGTATCTGCAGCAATGCCACGACAAGCAAGATCGTTTCAATTTTCACTCAACAGAAAATACTCGATTCGCAAAGTGGCTACCGTTTATATAATTTGGCTGCAATCAAGGATTTCAATTTTCGTACCAAACGCTACCAGTTCGAAACGGAAGTTATCATCAAAATTGCCAAAGCTGGTGGTCTGATAGATTTTGTGCCAATCGACACAATTTATGATGGACAGAAAAGCAACATTTCCCATCTGCGAGATATCAAAAATTTTGTGAATATTGTGCTTTATGAAGCCTTTAATAATAACAAAAATACGGAGAATTAATGAGAATTTTACTGACAAATGACGACGGCATCGATGCTCCCGGCATCAGAACTTTGGAAGAGGTATTAAAGAAAAGTGGACATGAAGTGATCGTTGTGGCACCGGATAAAGAACAGAGTGCCACATCCCATTCCATCACGCTCCACCAACCCTTGCGCATTCATAAGCGAGGTGAAAACCGTTTTGCTGTAACCGGCAGCCCGGCAGATTGTGCGATCATCGCCGAAAGAATTGTGTTGAAAGAGCAAAAGGTTGATCTGGTTATTTCGGGCATAAACGGCGGTCAAAACATGGGCGAGGATCTGCTGTATTCAGGAACTGTGGCAGCAGCATTGGAAGCGATGTTCCTTGGTTTCAAATCGATTGCTGTTTCGCTGGCATCATATAGTCAACAGAAATTTGAAACAGCAGCTTATTTTATGAATAAATTCCTGGAAAATGGTTTGCATCAAAAAATCGAGAAACGCGAAATTTTAAACATAAACGTTCCAAATCTGGAAATTGATGAAATAAAGGGATTTCGAATCACAGAAGTAGGGCATCGCAAGTATCAGGATTTCGTGAAAGAACAGCTTGATCCACGCGGCAGAAAAATCTATTGGATCGGCGGTGGACCGCCCTGGTGGGATCGAACTGGTAATTCCGATTTTAAAGCGATTTCGGAAGGATTCATCTCCATCACACCCATCACGCCAACTTTCTGCCAGAAAGAAGCATATCCCAAATTGGAGAAATGGCTGGATGAAAATAATGAAAACAAATTGTCATCCTGATTCCTTCGACGATACTCAGAACAAGTTTAATCTTAGGATATGGAGATATAATGAAAGATATTCGTCATCCTGAGGAACCTAATAGCATTACAATCGAAGGATCTCTTGAAGTTTCTTGCAGCTTTACTTCTCGTGAATGCAAAGAGAGATTCTTCCCAAGAACAACGTGCTTTACACACTCACGGCTAAAAGTTTACCAGCCTTTGGCTGGCCCCACCCCTAAGCCAAAGGCTTATAAATCTCAAGAGGGGAATTACGTCAGAATGACGGAAAAATATATGTTTGAGGAAAAATGAGATTTGAAGATCAAAGAAAAATGATGGTGCAGAATCAGCTTCTGCATCGTGACATCATTGATGAAAAAGTTCTAAAGGCTTTTGCCAAAGTGGAACGTCATCTTTTTGTGGAAGAAGATGCACGCCATCTGGCTTACAACGATTCTCCTCTCGGTATCGGCAAAGGGCAAACCATTTCGCAGCCTTACATCGTCGCCTTGATGATGCAGCTGGCTGACCTTCAACCGGAACATAAAGTGCTGGAAATCGGTACAGGTTCCGGTTATCAGACGGCACTTCTGGCAGAAATTGTAAAAGAAGTTTACACGGTGGAAAGGATCGATTTCCTGATCCGCAGAGCAGAACGTATCCTGAAAAAACTGGGTTATGAAAATATATATTACAAATCGGGAGATGGCACAAAAGGTTGGGAAGGCGGTTTTCCGATCTGCAAAGATTTTGATCGAATAATTGTGGCTGCTGCTGCTCCGCAAATACCGGAAAGCCTGGCAGAGCAGCTGGCAATTGGCGGCAAACTGGTGATTCCAGCCGGACAGCGCAGTTTCCAGGAACTGATTTTGCTGGAAAGAACTGAAGAAGAATATCAGGAAACAAGGCACGGCGGCTGCACTTTTGTACCGCTGATTGGAGAGGAAGGCTGGCATGAGTATTAAGATTATTCTGATATTTTTGATATTCTGTTTCTGCTTTTCAGTTTGGGCGGATACCGGCATCAAAGATAATATCAAAGAAAAGGTGGATAGCATTGATGTTTCCAGCGAGCTGAAGGTTTTTTTTCTAGCGATGCTGCCGATCTTTGAATTGCGCGGCTCCATCCCGATGGGAATTCATTATTACCATCTGCCTTATTGGAAAGTTATTCCGCTTTCCCTGGCAGGAAATATGATCCCGATTTTTTTCATTTTGTTGTTTTTTGATTTTGTCACAAAGCTCTGTTTTCGCTTCAAGTTTACCCGCAAAATACTGGAAGCAGTTTTCCGGCGAACCCGTAGCAAAAGCGAGATCATCGAAAAATATGAAGAATTTGGTTTGATGTTTTTTGTGGCAATCCCGCTACCCGTCACTGGTGCCTGGACTGGATCGCTGGCTGCTTATTTGATGGGAATACCTTTCTGGAAATCGATTCTCTTCATTTTTCTGGGAGTCTGCATTGCCTGTATTGTGGTCAGTTTTCTCACCTCACTCAAATGGCTGGGAGCGATCATTGCCCTTCTGGCTCTGATTTATGTAATTATTACTGGACATATTAGAAAGAAAAAACGAAGTTTGAATCGATAGAATTAAGTGGCTGGAAAGTTCGTCTCGATTCTCCCAATGATCGGGATGTTAAGAAGAACTGAGCTGATTGAATCGAAACGATTGAGCCAACTGATTTTTTAGGAGGAACCATGAGAAATTTTTTAATCTGTTTTTCTTCATTTTTTTTGATGATGCCATTGATTGCCACCGATGTCTCCGGCAATCAATCCGGAACCTGGAACTTGGCGGGAAGTCCGTATAATATCGTCGGAAATGTCACTGTTCCTGCCAATGAGACGTTAACCATCGAAGCCGGCGTGGAAGTTGTCGCCATGGGAAACTACAAAATTACAGCGCTGGGAAATATTCAGGCTCAGGGAGCTCTAGCCGATACAATCCGCTTCTCCGGCAATGGCGGCTTGAACTGGGGCGGCATCAGGCTGGAAGATGAAAACTATGCCAGCAACTTCAGCTATTGCCGCATATCCAATACTGATGATAATAACGATTATGGAATTCATGCCGTTAACAGTCCGGTTTATATTGATCACTGTATGATCGATGATCATCGCAAGGGCGTCCAGTTTTCCGGGCTTTCCACTAACGATCCGGCTTACATGGAGATCACTTTTTCCAAAGTTGCCAACGTGCAGCGAAGCGGCATCACCATCGTGGATAATTCCAATGTGCTGATCGACAACTGCGAGATCACTCAATGCGGACTGGGAACTCAATTCTACGGTGCGATCCAGCTTTCCCTGCAGAGCAATGACCATTCCTGCAGCCCGACGATCACCAATAATTATATCCATCACAACGGCAAACAGGGTATTACTCTGGCAAATTTGTATAATTATTCCAACATGGCGCCAACCGTAATGAATAATGAAATCGCCTATAATCTGACCGGTATCTATCTCTATAACGGCAAGGGCTATTTTGAAGCCAATCACATTCATCACAATTTCATAGCAAACGATCCCAATTCCGGAGCCGGCGTGATGCTCTACGGCAGCGGCGCAAATGCTGTGTTCACCTACAACGTTCTTCATGGTAATTATACAGGATTTTATCTGACAAACAACGCCACAGCCAATCTGGGTGACCTGAGTAATGCAGCCACAGATGACGATGGCTACAACTGCATCTACGATAATATTTCTTACACAGGTGATGAATACACTGTGTATAATGCCAGTGCAATGGATGTGATCGCTCAGAACAACGTCTGGGATGATGACCCGCCCCTCGATGTAACCATCATCGACGGCAATGATAATCCGGCTTATGGGTTTGTGAATTATAATCCTATATTGTCTCCATACGCTCCGCCGTCAGGAATCAACGCAGTTCTAAATGGTGGATTTGTGTTAATAACTATTGAACCAGGAACTGCTTATCCTACATATAAAATCCCATTTTCTTATAATTTTTATCGAGATGGTGATCTTGTAGCAAATGCAACATCACTATTTTTAATTGATCCTCTTCCAGCCATTCCCGGAACTTCTGTTACTTATGGAGCATCTATTGTTTATGAAGGCGGCTATCAATCAACAATAGTAGATACAACAATCTTCATCCCCCACATCTTAAACCCGCCACAGAATCTGGAAATTGAAATTGACCCGCCATATGCAATCTTAACCTGGGATGATCCTGAACCGGGTAGTACTTCACCTCCCAGTTCATTAGGTTTTTTTACTGTTTATCTGGATAGCAATATAGAAGGTATCACAAATGATAATGAATGGATATACACGGATTTGATTATCGGCCAGGAATATACAGCAGGAGTGTGTGCGAACTATGATGCCGGTTCTTCCGAAATCGTTGAAATTCCTTTCACGTATAATCCTAATATAATTTATAATCCACCCCAGAATCCGGTTGTTTCACTTCTGGGTTTATTCAGTTGGGAACCGCCCGAAGCAGGCAGCACTTCCAATTTTCTGAATTACAACGTTTCTCTTGATGGAACTTTAGTTGGTTCTCCGACAACTCCGCCCTGGCAATTTAACGGACTAACTTCGGGTCAAACTTATTTTGCCGAAGTCTCTACGGTTTATGAATTGGGAGAATCCGATCCGGTTGGTGTGCAGTTCGACTATCTGGGAACAGAATATGATCCGCCCCTGAATGCCGGCTACGACATTTTTTCCGATCACATTCACCTAAACTGGCAAGAGCCGAATCAATACGTTCAAGAATATCACATTTATGTGAATGGCGAAATGTTTTCTACTACGGAGTTATTTTTCGACATTTACGATTTGATTTCGGGGCAGCTATATGAAATAGGACTTACCGCCTTCTACATTGACGGCGGTGAATCTGATCCGATCATTTTTGATATTATCTGGGTGGGAACAGACGACATCCTGAACCTGGAAACTAAACTTTTAGGGAATTACCCCAATCCCTTCAATCCGTCCACGACAATTAGTTTCTCTGTAACGCAAAGCTCCGACTTTGCGACAATTGAAATCTACAATCTGAAAGGACAGAAAATAAAAACTTTTCCTGTCATCCTGAGTTCCCGATTTATCGGGAGTATCGAAGGATCTGGCACGCCAAAGAGTTATTCTGTGATTTGGGATGGAAGAGATAATTCCGGAAATCCCGTTTCCAGCGGCGTATATTTCTATCAGTTACGGGCAGGAGACAAAGTCTTCACCCGCAAGATGCTGATGATGAAATAATCTGGTTTTGAGATAAACATGAACCTGTCGATTTTGCTGATTTCGGCAGGTTTTATTTATTCATCCATTTTATTTTATTGACAGTGCAAAACAAAATTTGCTTTTGGGATGGGAGAAATAATAATTGGGAGATAGAATGAGTATTTTCGATAAACTAGCTGGTTTCACACAAGCCAGAGAAATCATTGCTTTGGGGCATTATCCTTATTTTCGCAAGATCGAATCGGAACAGGACACGGAGGTTATCTGCGACGGCAAACGGATGCTGATGATGGGATCCAACAGCTATCTGGGTCTCACCAATCATCCCCGTGTGATCGAAGCGGCCAAAAAAGCGACCGATAAATATGGCACGGGTTGTGCCGGCTCCCGCTTCCTGAACGGGACGCTGGATATTCATTTGGAATTGGAAGATAAACTTGCCAAGTTTGTAGGAAAAGAAGACTCGCTGGCTTTTGCGGCTGGATATATGGCAAATCTTGGAGCCATCCAATCGATGGTGAACAAAGATGAATTCATTGTAACCGATAAATTCGATCACGCTTCCATCATCGACGGCTGCAAGCTTTCCGGCGGTAAGATGCTGCGTTTCAACCACAATAATATGAGTCATCTGGACACAGTGCTGGAAAAACGAGTTGCCAGCGGCAATGCGCTCATTGTTGTGGACGGCATTTTCAGCATGGAAGGCGATATTGCCGATGTGAAAAATATCTGCAAAATAGCAAAAAAACATGATGCCAAAGTAATGGTGGACGAAGCTCATTCTCTGGGTGTTTTACACGAAACAGGTGCTGGTGCTGCAATGGCAGCCGGCTGTACGGAAGATGTGGATATCATCATGGGAACCTTCAGCAAAACCCTTGCTTCCGTGGGTGGTTTTATCGCAGCCAGTCATGATGTGATCCACTATATAAAACACCATGCTCGACCACTCATTTTCAGTGCTTCGCTGCCGCCGGCTTCTGCTGCCAGTGTGCTGGAAGCCCTCAAAATCATGCAGGAAGAACCGGAAAGAATTGAACAACTCTGGGACAATACACATTACATGATGGAAAATTTCCAGGCGATGGGCTATAATACCGGAACGTCCTGTACTCCGGTGATTCCTCTTCATGTCGGGCATTTGATGAATGCCTTTAAGATGTGGAAACAACTGGATGAAGAAGGAGTTTTCATCAATCCGGTTGTCCCGCCTGCCGTACCGCCAAATGATACTCTTATCCGCACCAGCTTCATGGCTACTCACACCCGCGCTCAACTGGATGAAGCTCTGGAAAAATTCGAAAAGATCGGCAAAAGAGTCGGGGTGATTTAATAAATCTGATTTAACTATTTTGGTTTCAGGGGTGCGTAATATAGCGCACCCCTTTTTTATTTATCAAATCTTAACAGAAATTCAGTATATTTGTTAAATAAGGGTTCTGTATAATAGAAGTGGAAACCGTTGAAACGATTGTGAAAATTTCCTTTATGCAGGAAACGTTATATTAGCATATGAGTTCTGCATAATTAAAAAAAGGAGGTCATTCTGAGGTTATCAGCCAACCGCTGGAATCTATCATCTTTGCTCACGAAAAATTTCGTGCTTGTCTTTCAACATATTTTCTTTTAAAATAAAGAAGTAAAGCTAAAAGACTTACATGGGATTCTTCCAAAGATTTATCAGACCGCCATAGGCGGATAAATATTTAGCTGAACAACCTGTCAGATATATCAAAATGACAAAAAGTGTAATTATGCGGAACTATAATATTAGCATGAAATGGGAGGAAAAATGAATAAAATAAAAGTTCTATTTGTTTGTATCCACAACTCAGCTCGCAGTCAAATGGCAGAAGCTCTTTTAAAACATCATGCAGCAGATCTATTCCAGGCAGAAAGTGCCGGCTTGGAACCGGGAGAAATAAATCCGCTGGCAATAAAAGCAATGCAAGCGATGGGAATAAATATTTCCCAAAATGATACGAATAATGTTTTCGATTTTTTAAAACAGGGAAAACATTATAATTTTGTGATTACAGTATGTGACGAATCTCAGAGCGAACGCTGTCCGATTTTTCCCGGACGCAATCAGCGCCTGCATTGGAGTTTTGCGGATCCTGCAGCTTTGAAAGGCACAGAAGAAGAAAATCTGAAAAAAACAATCGAGATTCGCAATCAGATTGAAATGAAGATAAAAGAATTTATTCAAACCGTGAAGGAAAATTTACTGATAGATTAAAAAAACACCACACCTTTATCCTTATTCCTGCAAAATTTAGAGAATTTTTACTTCCTGCAAGATATTAGCTTATTGACAATATCGAAGCGATCATAAAATTTTCGCAAAGATATTTGAAATTAGTGTGAGCGGGGAATAGATGATTATAACTTTATTTAAGTTATTGGGTTCATTAGGTGTCTTTCTGTACGGAATGCGCGTGATGAGCGACGGCATTCAGAAAGTTGCCGGCCAGAAGCTGCAAACCATCATGAACTACATGGCGGCAAATCGGATAATAGCGGTCTTAACGGGATTTCTGATCACATCTCTTATTCAGTCATCATCTGCCACCACCGTGATGGTTGTGAGCTTTGTAAATGCCGGTCTGCTTTCTCTCACTCAGGCGATCGGTGTGGTGATGGGCGCTAATATTGGAACAACCGTTACCACCTGGATCGTTTCCATCATCGGCTTCAAATTCAAGATCACAGCTATCGCCCTGCCTATTATCGGGGTGGGACTGCCATTCATGTTCTCCAACCTTCGCAAACGTCGCGATGTGGGTGATGTTCTGATCGGCTTTGGAATTCTTCTTCTGGGTTTGATGTTCCTGAAAAATTCCGTTCCGGATATAAGCAGTAATCCAGAAGCTCTGGAATTCCTGAAACATTATACCGATCTCGGTTTTCTTTCTTTCGTTATCTTTGTTCTTGTGGGATCTGTCCTTACAGTTGTCGTTCAATCTTCCAGTGCTGCTATGGCCATCACGGTGACCATGGCTTATATGGGCTGGATCAATTTTGAAACAGCAGCAGCGATCGTTCTGGGCGAAAATATCGGAACGACGGTGACGGCATATCTGGCTTCATTGGGAACTTCCGTGAATGCGCGCCGCACAGCCCGGGCACATTTCTTTTTCAACACTTTCGGCGTTATTTGGATGGCAATAGCATTTCGCCATTTCACTCAATTTGTGTTGAAGATCGCACCCTGGGACACGAATATTCAATCAAATTTGCCATTGAATTTATCTCTTTTTCATACCTGCTTCAATATGACCAACACACTGATTTTTCTTCCCTTCGTTAAGCAATATGCCAATCTTATAACCAAGATAGTGAAGCCGAAAGAACGGGATAAATCTACTGAATATGAATTAAAATATATTTCCAGAGGTTTCCAGGATACGGCTCAGATAAATATTCTGGAAGCTAAGCAGGAATTGATAAAAATGGCAGAAGTAACCTATAATATGTTCGATACTTTTTTGCATGTCTTCAATAATCCTGATAAAAAGCTGGGCGATAAAGTGGAAGCTGTGAAGGCTCAGGAAGAATTGACGGATCAAATGCAGGAAGAGATTACCAAATTTCTGGTGGAATGTGCCAAAGAAGAATTGAGTGAACATAACATAATGAACGTGAATGCTATGATGCGCATTGCCAGCGAACTGGAAAATATCGGCGACAGCTGCTTCAAACTAATGATCTTAACAGAAAAGAAGTATTTGAAAAAGATCCAGCTCCATGAAAAAGCGATGAAAGAATTTAAGGATATTTCTGATCTGCTTCTGGAATTCATGAGTATATACAAAAAACACATGAACGCCCGCATGGAAAGCCGGGTTTTAGATCTGGCATTCAAATTGGAAGGCAAAATTAACGTCCTGCGGGACAGCCTGAAAAAAGCAACACAATACCGTCTGCAGGACGGCAGCAACGTAAAATCGGAATTAATATATCTGGATCTTTTGAAACACTTTGAACATATTGGTGATTATTCCTTGAATATTGCCAAAGCCATGCGACAGATTTATTAAAAAAACCTTCCAATAATTCGGAAGGTTTTATCATAATCTATTTGATCAATTTGAACATTCGATTCCAGCGGAATTCTGATCTTCCCTTTGTTCTGGGGTAGATATAATGCCGAAAATCATCGTAAGGCTTGGAGCCGTAGGAAAAGAAGATAAATAGCGGCGTTCCATTGATATCATTCTTATCCAGAAATCCCCAGTAACGGCTGTCTGCACTCACATCGCGATTGTCTCCCATCACAAAATATTTGCCCTCGGGCACAGTCACCGGTCCGAAGTTGTCTCTGCTGCCCATTGATTCTCCATTCCAGTTTAATTTGCCGGCATAGCGGGGAACGATCGTTGAATCGATGTATTGCTCTTTACCGATAATCATTTCCTGATCATTCACATAAACTTTTTTATTTATGAGTTCTACTTTGTCGCCGGGTATGCCAATTACACGTTTCACCACATTCTTCTTGGCATGCAGCACAAATTTGAAATTAACTTTATCCCAATAGATGGGTTTGATGATGAGAGCATAATCTTCCCGTTCCAGTGGCGGATTGAATTTGTTGTCGAACGAGGGAATGCCTGGTTCATCTGCCTGGGCGGGATATTGGAAGGTTACAATATCGCCGCGTTCGGGTTCGGTGAAAAAGTATTTAAGCCGGTTCGCCACCAGATAATCGCCGATCAGCAGAGTTTTTTCCATAGAGGAAGAAGGTATTTTAAAATTCTGAAAAACATAGTTTTTTATCAGGAATGCTACGACAAAAGCAAAAAGTATAGCTTCCGCATATTCATGGAAAGTAGTTTTTTTTCTGTGCATTTTTTTATTTTCTTTCTTCCGGAACATGATAGCCCCTCCCTTCAGTTTCGAAAAGTTCATATTCGTCCATCTTCCGATAATACTGTTCGATAAGAACAAAAGAAAATGGAATTGTGACTAACAGCCCCAAGCCAGCCAAAGCCAGACCGACGGCATTGATGAAAAACAGATACAGCAGCAGAAAGAACTGCGGCCAGCGAGTTTCTTTTCCTGCTTTGTAAGATAAGATTATCGCTTTGACAGGATTCATCTTTTTTCTGATCATCAAAATCGGGATCGGCATGGCGATGACAATACTATAAATTACTAGAACAAGTCGTACTTCATGTAGAATGGGATCGGTGGCAATATTCAAAAAAGCTCCCGTACACAGGATTTTCAGAAAAATAAACCAGATAATACTGATGAAAACAAACAGCCAATATCTCGGATAATGCTTTAAATGTTTGAAATACATTCCAATTGTAAAGGGAGTTTCCGTGAAATTTGGTTCGAATGAAAACGGAATCAAAGCGAAGGGTACGATGAAAAGCAATGCCAGATTATTGTACCAGAAATGCCTAGTTCCAAGAATTATGGAAGCAAAAATCAAACTGAATACACAAATGATCATGAATATTGCAAATTGATAATATCGTGATTTTACATCCTTGAATTTCTGCCAGGCTTGTCGGCGATTTTGCTTATAAGATAAATCTGTGGATAATGCTTTGGTGGGTGTGCCGCATTTGTGGCAGAAAATCTGATGTTCTGCCAGTTTGGCATCACAAGGCCACTTTTTGGTTTCTGCAAATGTTTTCTTGTCGATTATTGTTCCTTTACATTTCATAATTTTTCCTCGAAATTATTATTTCTCCTCCAGAAAAAAAATCTCATCAACTCTTTTCTGGAAGACTTCAGCTATCAGCAAAGCAAGCTTGACGGAAGGATTGAATTTTCCCTTCTCGATGGCAAGAATCGTCTGCCGGGTTACTTCAACCTTTTCTGCCAATTCCTGCTGAGTCATTTCATCACGCATGAACCTCAACTCTCTCAGCTTATTCGCCAGAAATCTCAATTTTTTCCTCCTGCTTCATCTCGAAGCTTTCGAAAAACCGGAGCAACGTAAATTTTTGTTTACTCAGAGTCAACCGGTTTTTTGCCGATATTGATTATGCCTTCCAAAAATGTAAAGTTCCCAGAAATCCTCGCACTATAAGCGCAAAAGAAATGTAACCGTGGAACCAGTTAAAATTGGGAAATTTGAAATAGATGATAGCCATGATCGCACCCAAAATACTTGCTTCCAAAGCCGAAACCTTGTAGATGATGATCATCTCTCTTTCGTCCGGGATGTTGCGCGTGAATATGAGCGCGATGAAGAACAAAATTAAACCCAGAAGACCGATATCGCCATAGGACGAGGTGAGAATATACACTAGAATACCCGAGATCAATTCCAGCACAAAGAACAAGAGATTGTTACCTCTGATTTTCATTTTCCAAAACCTCCTATTAATAATCTGGATTCAAAGTTCGCTATTGTTTACATAGTGTCAAGTATTATTTACATGGGTTTTGATCCGGGACTAAAACAACTTGACCAAAAAGTTGGCATTATCCGATGTTTTCAATATTATAAAAAGGATGAGAAAAGAGAAATTATAATGAAAAAGTGGCCTGAAATTCCGGAGAAAAGACGATGCTGCCGGAAGTGAAGAAATCAATTTACATTTTTATCGGCATTGCAGCTCTTATTCTGGGTAGCATCGGTGTATTTCTGCCGTTATTGCCCACCACACCCTTTCTGCTGCTTGCTTCCTATTGTTTCGTAAGAAGTTCAAAAAAATTGCACGACTGGCTGATGTATCGTTCTGTTTTCAGCCGCTATCTGCAAAACTATATTAAATATCGCGCAGTAACTCTGTGGACGAAGATCATCTCCATTTCTACGCTCTGGATCACGATAACGGTCTCATTTGTTTTAATCGATAATCTTTATGCTCGGTTCTCGCTGGCGGTTGTCTTGCTTGGTGTGACGATCCATCTGGCGATGTTGAAGGTGATGAAATGACAACAAAACCCCTAAAACATTCATTATACTTGTTTCTAATACTCCTATTTGGGAAAGTGGTTCACAGTAACGTAGTGCAGTTCTATGATTTTAAAAATGGTAGAAAAATATGAAAATTAATAACCAATTTCTTTTTGCACCTTTTATTCCCCGTGAGATAAATAGTGACAAGATTACAAAATTAGGCGAATATTTTTTGATATCTGATTGTAAGCTAAATGTTAGTGAAGCTGAGAACGGTATGATGAAATGTATTCTGGTCGGGGATATTTACGATTATATTAAAATAGAATATAGTAATTTTCAAGTATTGCAAGAAATTTGTAGCAATGCTAAAAATTTTAACGTTTTTTTAAGGTCTTTTGAAAAATATTGTGGAAGCTTTATAGTCTTTTTCTTTGATAAAACAGATAAAAATATTTACATCTTTTCAGATGCAACAGCATCGAGAGAATATTTTTATTATAAAACAAAAGAGAATAAAATAATCGCAGCATCTCAGCCAATTATCATAAGCTCGGTAGTACATCTGGAAAATGACAATAGTGAGATTGCTAAGGATTTCTATTCCTCTGAAAACTTCAAAAAAAGAATGACATTTATTGGAAACCAGACAAATTACCAAGGAGTATATCGATTAAAACCTAACTTTATTTTAGATGTAAAGAAAATCAAAACTAAAAGATATTTTCCGGAGATGATTCTACAAGAAATGGATTTGGATTCTGCCGCATTGAAAGCTTCACAAATGATCAAAGGTTTCATTATTGCTGCACATAGAAGACATAAAATTGCTATTCCGGTAACTGGTGGATGGGAAAGTAGAATTTTACTGGCAGCCAGTAAAGAGATTAAGGAAGAAATCCTTTATTTTGTTTTCAAACATAACAATTATTCTGAAAATCATCCAGATATCAAAATTCCCAAAAAGTTATTAAAACAATTAGGACTTCGTTTAAATGTATTCGAATATCCAATGTCAATTTCACTAGATAAGTGGTTGCAAGTAAAAAAAATAATATCATATCCCAGAAAAAAAGTTTTTTATTATTTACTGAATGTTATAGCAAAAACAGCTTCAGAATATTTAATTTTAAATGGCAATATTAGCGAAATTTGCAGAATGGAGTGGGATGATATAATAATCGAAAATGAGCATAGAATTGCCTTTTTGCAAAAATATCCTTTCCAGAAATACGCCTTGAGTTATTATAAAACATGGTTAACTAATAATTGTAATGTGTTCGAAAAATTCAATTATAGAATATCAGATATGTTATATTGGGAAGAGAATGCAGCAAATTGGGTTGCTAAAGCAAATTCGGAAATGAGGATTGTTGCAGAAGTATTACAACCATTCAATTCAAAAGAATTAATAAAAACGCTTTTATCAGTTGATAAAAAATTTAGAGTCAAACAAAATCCTCGCTTATACAAAAAAATAATTGAGAAGCTTTGGTCTGAGTGTTTATCTGAACCAATTAATCCGAGTTTTAAAAAAAGAATTATTCGTTTTATGCAGATAATTGGTATATATGGCTACTACAGAAACTGTTTAATGAAATTTCAACTTTTTTTAGCAAAAATTAAACAGTATGGAAACAATATATAATTTTACTTTCAGCTTCTATTCCAAAGAAGCTGTGACTTACTGATTTTTTTAGATTTTTTATCCGTTTCAATATATATTCTTTTAAGCATGTGAAGCTCAAAAACCATTCTTAAGGTTCATAGAATAACGCTTTCCTGATATTCGCCGAAAATTTCCCGCAATACTCCGCAGATTTCGCCCAATGTGGTATATTCCTTCACAGCAGCCACGATCAGCGGCATCTGTTTGTCAGGCGTGGATCAGAGACCAGTTAGGACATCTTATTCAAGACTTTAAAATATAGAGGATTGAATGCTGTTGATCTAATAGCATCGGATGTTTATACAGGTGTAAGGAAAAATTTTCAAGGTGCGGTCTGGCAATCTTGCCAGCCCCATTTCAGCTACAATAAACTCGATGCTGCTCCTAAACGTTAGCAGCCGGAGATGAAGCTTTGGCTTCGCACTTTATATAAATTGATGGATATAGAAAAAGCTGGTGCTATCAGACAGGAGATGATCAATATATTTGAGACAACGTCTTCGAAAGCGATGAAAAAATTAGAAAATGGATTTGATGATATTTTTGCAGTTCTGAACCGACCTTTAAAGTATCGGAAGATATTTCAGACAATAATAATATCGGCGGTAAAATGAAGAGATAAGAAGGACGGAAAGAGTAATGAGAATATTTCCGAATGAAGATTCGGTGATCAGATTGATTGGAACTCTATTGATTGAGAATCACGAAAAATGGATAACCAAAAAGAAATATTTTGTAATAAATGAGTATTTTGAGGAAAAGAAAAAGAAAAAATCTAACAAAAAAAATTGCTTGAAATCCAATGAAAGGAATTTACAAACAAATTTGGACTTAACTTATTATTATCGTCTGGTATGATAAAGACGACAATGAAAACTTTGTCTCTTCAGTAATCTATTACTGTAATCTGACATATGGCAGCCTGGAAATCAGTAAGAAAACGATTTTTTTCAAAAAAATAAACTAACAGCTTATCTTGTGAAGTTTTAATGGATAAGCTGTTTTTGTTTTATTGCTCTCTCCAAAGCATCCAACTTAACAAAAGCTTTACTTGAACAAACAAAGAACCAGGGTTCTCATCCCCAAATTGATCCAATTTTATCTGCGTTTATCTACGTCCATCTGCGGTTCTAAAAAAAAATGGCGGAGAGTCAGGGATTGCAGATTCAAAGAAACACTGTTTCTTTTCTGTCTGCGCTACTTCGCTGCTATTTCTGCGTTCTACTCAGAAATAGATTCTCAGCTCGTGGTCGAACATCAGCAAGAAGAACCAGGGTTATCATCCCCAAATTGATCCAATTTTATCTGCGTTTATCTACGTCCATCTGCGGTTCTAAAAAAAATGGCGGAGAGTCAGGGATTCGAACCCTGGGTGGGCGTAAACCCACAACGGTTTTCGAGACCGCCCCGTTCAACCGCTCCGGCAACTCTCCATTGATACAAAACGTTTTACTACTGTTTTTTCATCAACCTTTTTCTGGTAATATCACTTTTATGCCAACTATCGATTGAAAAAAAGATAAAGCCCTGAAATATTCAGGGCTTTATCAGATTTATCTTATTGTTTCATTTACGGCATGATTTCAAGAATTCTGAATCCTATGTTAGTATTTACTTTACCGTAACTGAGGTCCGGTTTACATTTAGCGCGGTTCGTGTTGCGCAAATAGTAGGCTTCATATTCCCAACTGCCACCTCTGATAACTCTATGAGTGCCGGAATTCGGTCCGGTGGGATCGTCTGTCTGAGCTGGATCGTAATCTCCATAATAGTCATTACACCATTCCCAGACATTACCGCTCATATCAAAAGTGCCCAGTCCATTTGCAGCTTTTTGACCCACTGGCTCAATTTGAGTAGCGTTGCCAAAATACCAGGCTACTTCACCTACATCATCGCTGCCGCTATACAAGAAACTGCTGTTGCCCATATTGGTGGCACTGTATTCCCATTCTGCTTCTGTTGGCAGACGATAGCCGTTTGCACCGTAAACCGTACAATTCCAGGAAGTGTCGTAAAGCGAGGTGAGTCCTTTTACAATACTCAACCAGTTTGTATAAGCTGCTGCACCTTTCCAGGTTATGGAAGTAATGGGATGATCTTCCTTACCATTTATTACTTCGAAGATTAAATCATTCTGATCAAAATCAATTTGCAGATCGCTATCATCAGGATCTTGTAACAGATCAGAGTAATTAAGAGCGTTTGCAGCATAATTCAGGTTGTTGTATAATTTGCCTTTGACCAGACCCTTACCCAAAGCCCAATTCAGAAGAGTACAATATTGTTGATTTGTAATTTCGTGTGCACCAATCATAAAATCATTGTTAAGAGTAACATTTCTAAGTGGTGCTTCATCATCATCTCCCTCAAGAGAACCCATTTCAAAGCTACCGGAACCCACATTCACAAAATCGGGTTCAGCAGAACCCAGAGTAAAAGCCCCTGTAGTTGCTTGAACAACTTCCGAATAAGCGCTATTGCCCATCGGATTTACAGAGCTGACTCGATAATGGAAAGTTTCATTCTCATTTAATCCCAAATCAGAATAATAATGTTCCGTCACAGCTATTTGTGCTACGGGATCCCAGTTTGTACCGTCGGCAGATCTTTCAACATTATAAGCTGTCTGCTCTCCACTGGGGCAATACCAGATCACATCAATTTTGTGAGGAGTTTCCGGATGGACAATTGCTTCCATATCAACCGGGATACCAGAAATTGTTGAAAAACTCCAGGTTTCTCCCCATTCTGAAAGATCATATCTTACTCGCCAATAATAGGTTGTGCCCAGCATCAGCATTTCATTATCATCTTCTGTGAGTGCATAACTCGTTGCAGATCCTACATTATTTACAATAAGGTTGTTAAAATCATCACTGTCTGAAAGCTGCATACGGTAATATGTTGCATCAGAGAATCCTGGCCAATTCAAATTTGGTAGTTGAGCTACATTGGTAGCACCATTAATGGGAGTACTTGGTTCATAATCTTCCAATTCAACAATCGCAATTGTAGTAAAATTCCAGACATCGCTCCAGGCGGAGGAATTATGTTGAACACGCCAGAAATACTGCGTATCTCCTTCCAGATCAATTTCAGTAATATAGCTTGTTTCTTCAATATCTGCAATATCTATGACGATATTCGAAAAATTATCATCCTCTGCAATTTGAAGCGCATAATTCTGAGTTCCGGGGAATTCCAACCAGTTTAGCTGTAAAATCACACCTTGATTGACAGCATCATTCTCAGGTTCTGAAAGCAGTACTACATCATTTGTCTTAAAGCTTTTGACATTACTCCATTCGGTAGCAACATCAGAATTTACCATCCAGTAGTATTCAGTGTTCGTCTGCAATACCGTAGCATCTGTATAGGAATTGGTTGTTATCGTTTCATCCAGCACTACGTTTTCCATATCTTCATCGGTAGCAACTTGGATGTTATAATTCTGAGCATTCTGCAGTGGGTCCCACTCAAATGTTATTGGGGGTAACACTCCAATTTCTTCGTGGGCAGGAGAAGTTAAACTCGCCTTTTTCTGAATTGTAAAATATCTTGCAGCACTCCATTCATTACCAGTATTATCTGCTTTTACTCGCCAGAAATAGGTGTTTCCATCAACAAAAAACTCTGGATGAACATACTGTGTAGCAGCTGTTGTTACTTCAATCAGATTTTGAGTGAATCCCGAATCATCAGCGATCTGCAAGATATATTCTGTTGCACCCTGATAGTTGTTCCATTGCAGAGTCGGTTTGCGGCAGACACGTTCTGTGTTTAGCGGTGAACTAAGAGTAACTATATAATATGTTCCAAAATTCCAGATGGAACTCCAATCGGAATTGTCCGCCTTAACGCGCCAATAGTAGCTTGTAAAATTAGTTAATGGGTTAGAAGCCGGCACAGCAAAACTATTATTTTGGAGTGTCTCGTTGTAAACAAATCCGGTTCCAGAATTGAAAAGTGTATCTGTTCGAACCTGGAATAGATATTCCGAAGCATTGTTGCCTGCCCAGGTAAATGTCGGTGTTAAATTATTTATCTGTGAATTGAAAGCAGGTTCAGTCAATTTCAATTCCGGGCCTTGACCATGGATATAGAACATCAGATAGTCTTCAACATTAATCTCGTAATCAATTGTATCATTGCCTGTAACGACAGAAACTATCTCTGTTTCTGTGGGATCGACAGCAAAATATGAATTTGGCGTATTATCTTCTGTCATCCACAGAACGCCTGTTTCAGAATTGCGATAATAATCATAATAATAGATCGTATCACCATTTGTGCTAACAGTGTACATTTGATTATCGATTAAATTCACTGTCTCGATTTCTTCGGGGATATTGTTGAATTGTTCATCTCCAAGCCTTACTTCCTGATTAGAGATTATCAGGTAAAATTCTTCGACCAAAACAGGATAACCAGTAACTTCTCTGCCTGATTCAAATTGAGATTTAGCGGTTTTGGATGTCATCCTGGAAGAATCGTCCTGCAATTCGTATAAATCCCAGCTATCGATAAGTGTGACATCGATCTGATTAAAAACTTCAATTTCGTCTGGTTTTGTGGGTTCATCATCACAGCCGGAGACTATGAGCATCGACAAACACATCAGGGCTATGATCAATCTTGGTAAATATATTGTTTTCATAATGACTCCTTCTTTTCCTTCTGCCTATTGCTCAATTTCATTCAGAATTATATTTATCAGCATTTCAGAAGCATCATCATAATCCATATATGATAACGGGAAACCGAACAGATAGCATTTATTATTGTAAGCAGTTGTATTTTTAATCGCTACGGGCTGAGCAGAATAATAGGCATATTCCGCATCACTCGGATCCAGCGGATCATCTCCAGGCGCTTTACATCCAAAAGTATAAATCACTTCTGTGGTTTGAGGATTCAAATATTGTTGCGGAAAATAAGTTACGGTAGCCAATGTTGTAGGATCAAAGCCTGGCAGGGTAACTTGCGAATAGAAATTATCTGTGCTGATCACAACATCGTTATAAGCTGGATTATTTGTAACTGCTTTTTCAAAATATGAGCGATATGGAAGTACAGACCAAATCTTATCACTGAAATGGATCAAAGCATCTTCCTGTAAATATTCAATGCCGAAATACTTTTGCAATATGGAGAAGCTGTTATTTCTGAGCTTGGGATGCAAAGGAGTGGAAAGATTGGAGCATCCGCTGATGATAAGATTGCCTCCACCCTGCAGATACAAATCCAATGAGTTAATCTCAAGATCGAATTCTATGTTTACGTAATAGTCTGCATGATAAATGACCGTTTTATATTGCTGTAGATCTGTAGGGGAAAAGACATCATTTGTGTAGTTTCTACTTACATATACATTATCGTACAGCCATTTTCTATTGAGCCTATCAACCGTTCCAGGATAATCTGCGAAAAAACCTTCATGAGAATAAAGACTGTCGATAATTGCTGCCGGTGCCCAAGTTGCATTGGTTGTTGTATTGTTAAGCACCAGAATTCCCTCTTTTTGGGAAGCAGGAATAGCTTCGACTATTTTAAAAACAAATTCAGAGGGAGTTTTGTCGGGTTCATTCTGCATATCCACAGCTCGAACTTCAAAGCGATGCACTCCGGGAGCCAAACCACTGATTACAGCTTCTTGAGAAATACTGGAAGCCACCGGTACACGTAGCCATTCCTTGCCGGTTACCGGATCAAGATAGTTATACTCTGAAGCAGGCAATGGAGCATAATAGTAGGGTTCTCCGTCCAATCGCAGATCGTAATATTTTATTGAAGAAAAATATTGTTTAGCAGTCATTTCATCCAGAACTTTTCCCTCTTGTCTTTGATCCGGATCATTTTGCTCGTATTCTCCCTGATAACCCCAGTGCATATAAATTTTGAGATCATTGCTGTGGATGCAGGAATAATCTCCTTCTTTATCTACCCAGAACGGAACTGAATATCTGGTTCCGGTAGGAGTTAAAACGCTGGGAATAATCTTCATCTTGGGATTTCGAGTAACATAGTGATTTGAACCCAGAACAACGATATCGTTGATATTGTCTGCTCCTGATTGCTTGATACCATTGTAAATTATCGTATTGGGATAAAAACCTTCTTTTACCACAAAAGCAACTGTATCCGGTTCTGATACGATCCCAGCCAAGTCGATTGCCCGGGCGAGGATATAGGTAGAATCTTGAACTACACCGTTCTCAATGTTGTTCAGCATCAATTTCGGTTCTGTAATTCCATCTCCCTCAATCCAGACAAAATAGCTGCCCACATTCGCACGTCCTTTGGTAGACCACCATGTATCGGGATAACCTTCCTCTCCATCAACCAGATTACCCAAAAGGTCTCTTTTTTCAAATTTAAATTCAAAATAATCCGGAATGCTTCCCACAAATTGGTCTTCATCAATTATATTGAAAGTAAAAACAATACCAGTGCCGATAGTTGCCCCGTTAATGTCTCCTTTGCTGGAACTGATATTACAGCTTGGAATCTCTGAACTTGCTTTAAAATACTTATTTGCCGGTTCAGATTCTTCACCAACGTCATCGACACATTTCACTTCGAATACACTAACAACTTCCGAGCTGTCTCCATTGACGTTTGCCGGGAAATTGATAACAGCATAAACTTGATCCGTCCAGATTGTTTTCTGATCAGATTCTTCCAGTGGAATCGATTCATCGGCACCAGGTGGATAATGATAGACCCATCCATCTTCATCAACAACACTGTAACCCGGAGTACCAATAACATTGCCGTCACTGTCTGTGTAAGGCTCAAAATTTTCATCAACTACTCTAAAAGCATATTTTTCAACAATACCATCGGGATCATGAGCTTCCCAAAAGATCTTTTGCTGAAAAAGAATGGCATCTTCAGTTTGCGCAGCTGCAAGTGAATCCACACCTTCATAAGATGTAATCTGAATAACTGGTGGAATGTTTGTGAATGGATTACCTTTTCTGCCGCAAGCCGTGAATGCAGTTGTGATGATCATCAGAGCAATCACAAAAACCAAGGCATTTCTAATCTTTGACATCAAATCCTCCCATATTATATTAACTAATATTTCTTAACTCTCCTAACGCAGCTTTTTATCTCAGCACCCAATTCCGTCAATAAAATTATCATTTATCTTCGATTTTTAAACGAAATTAACACATTTTTTAGTAACATTGCAGTAGTAACTGTACCCACTCCACCCGGTACAGGTGAGATCATCGAAGCTTTCTCAAAACAGCTTTTATAATCAACATCGCCAACGAATCGAGAATTGTTTTCATTTGTTTCTATCTGATTGATTCCTACATCGATGATAAGGCAATTTTTTTTGATCATATCAGCTTTCACAAATTCTGCTTTTCCAATTGCTGCTATCAAGATATCGGCTTTTTTTATATGCTTTGAAAGCTCTCTGGTTCGGCTGTGACAAACTGTGACTGTAGCATTACCGGTTTCATTTTTTCTAAGTAGCAAATTCGCTAGAGGTTTACCAACAATATTGCTTCTTCCCAGAATAACCACATTTCTTCCTGAAGTTGTTATTTCGTAATATTTCATCAATTCCAGAACTGCTGCCGGAGTTGATGGAATAAAACCGTCCAGATCGAGAACCAGTTTGCCCATATTCAATGGATGAAAGGCATCCATATCTTTGCGGGGATCGATCTTCATGACTACGATGTTTTCATCGATAGCATGCGGCAACGGTTTTTGTATCATTATACCATGTACAGAACTATCCTGATTCAAGTTATTAATACGCTTTATTAATTCTTTTTGAGTGATATCTGCAGGCAGCTTTTGAGTATTAACTTCAATTCCTATTCTTTTTCCTTTTTTCTCCAAATTGCTCACATAAAATTCAGCAGAAGGATCTTCGCCGATGATAAGAATGACAAGACAAGGTTTTGTCGAACTATTTTGCAGTTCCTGTTTGATGTTCAGATAGATCTGGTCGGCAACAGGTTTTCCCTTCAAAATTGTAGTCATGATATTTTCCTGCGTATTCTTTCGATGGAAAGTGCTCTGCCGGTTTCTTCATTGATCTCAATGACGACAGCATTTATCTGCAAGCCGGTTTCAGCAACTTCAAATCTGCGGGGGATGCCGGTCTTGAGCTTTTCCAGAATAATATTTTTTTGAGTACCGATCACCGAATCATGCGGTCCGGTCATGCCCACATCGGTGATATATGCAGTATCGCCTGGTAAAATTTCTTCATCGGCAGTCTGGATGTGCGTGTGCGTTCCCAGCAGAATGCTGATCTTTCCATCCAGGTAAAAAGCCAGAGCTCTTTTTTCGGCAGTTGCTTCAGCATGAAAATCGAGCAGAATATTGGGCGTTATCAATAAAATCTCTGGCAGGATTGCATCGATCGTTTCCAGAGGAAATCCGGCTGGTCCCATGAAAGCCTGACCGACTAAACAGATTACCGCCAGTTTAGAGCTTTCTGTTTCGATGATGGCAGCTCTGGTGCCGGTTGCTTCGGCAGGGAAATTGAGTGGTTTTACGATTCTCGATTCGTGCTCGATATAATTTAAAGAAGATTTCTGATCCCACAAATGATTACCGCTGGTAAAAGCAGCAATTCCAGCATCGAAAAGTTCAGCAGCTGTTTTTTCCGTGAGTCCTCTTCCCTGTGCCAGATTTTCGCCATTTGCCACAGCTAAATCTATCTGGTATTCATTTTTCAATTCCGGCAAATATCTCTTCACGATCTTTCTGCCGGGCTTTCCAAAAACATCGCCGAAAAATAGAATCCGCATTATTTGGCAACCGCTGTTTGTCTGGTTTCTCTTATCACCATCACTTTTATCTGCCCGGGATACTGCATTTCAGCTTCGATTTTTTCAGCAATATCCGATGCAATGTAAGCAGTTTTTCTATCGTCTATCGAGACGGGATCGACAATTATTCGGAGCTCCCGCCCAGCTTGAATGGCATAGGATTTGCTGACGCCTTCGATGGAATTCGCAATTTCTTCCATCTTGCTGAGTCGCTTCATATAAGTCTCCAGCATTTCGCGGCGAGCACCGGGACGGGCTCCGGAAATGGCATCGGCAATTTGAGTGAGAACCGCATAAACAGTCTGATACTCAACTTCCTCATGATGTGCTTCGATGGCATTTATAATGATTTTACTTTCGCCGTTTTTACGGGCAATATTGGCACCCAATTTAGCATGAGATCCGTCATATTCGTGATCGATAGCTTTTCCCAGATCGTGCAAGAAGCCGGCACGCCGAGCGAGTTCCTGATCCAAGCCCAATTCTGTAGCCAAAATTCCGCAGATCCAGGCAGCTTCGATGGAATGCTGTAAAATGTTCTGTCCGTAGCTGGTTCGATATTTAAGTCTGCCGATAAGTTTAACAATATTACCGGAAATATTGTGAATGTTTGTTTCCATGCAGGCTTTTTCGCCGATCTTAACCAGATTTTCATCCATTTCCCGGCTGGTTTTTTCGATGATTTGTTCGATTCTCCCGGGATGGATTCTACCGTCTGAAATAAGTTTTTCCAGAGATAATCTGGCGATTTCCCGGCGAACCGGATCGAAGCCAGAAAGTACAACGGCTTCCGGTGTGTCATCGATGATCAAATCAATACCGGAAGCCTTTTCAAAAGCTCTGATATTTCTACCTTCACGACCGATGATACGTCCTTTCATTTCGTCATCGGGAAGCGAAACAACGGAAACGGTCGATTCGGAAACATAATCCACCGACATCCTTTGAATCGCAGTCGCCAAAATGCCGGCAGAAAGTTTATCGGCTTCTGCTTTGGTTTGTTCTGCTATTTGCCGAATCTCTTTGGCAGCTTCTGCTCGAGCTTTATTCTTCAGATTATTCTTCAGGATCTGGACTGCTTCTTCTCGCGATAGCCTGGCAATCTCGGTTAATTTTTGATTCTGCTGTTCGATCAATTCATCCAATTCGATCTTTTTCTGCTTGATCTCTACTTCTTGAATCTTGATTCTCTTTTCAAAATCCTGCAGATTATTTTCTTTGCGATCAAGATTTTCCAGCCTTTTGTCTAATTTGGCTACACGTTCGTTATATTCTCTTTCCAGAGAATAAATTTCTTTCTTGCGATTCTTTATCTCGTCTTCATAGCCTTTTTGAATTTTGAACCATTCTTCTTTGGCTGCCAAGGTTGCTTCTTTTTTCAGGTTCCCTACTTCACTTCTGGCATCTTCGATAATTTTTTTGGCTAAGTCTGTTGATTTAAGAATATTTTTGTCGGATACTGATTTTTTGATGAAATTAAAAATCAGCATTAAGATGATGCCGGCAACAAATGCGATGCCGGCCCACATATATTGATTCATGATAACCTCTCTTTAAATTTATATCAACCCGCAGTACCGTGTATTAATGTTTTCTCGAACCCACTATCAAAAGTGGATGTCTACCTTAAGTTTGCTTTACAAGTCCAGATCGTGTCTGGCTTTTGCGCCGCAAATGGCTCGACCTCCGATTTAAAACTAGTTCAGAAACAAAATAATATCACGCATACTGCAGGCATTATTTAATGCATTCCTGCGCCTTCACTTATAAAGTTCTGCTTCAAACTTCTGACATTACCTCATTGAGCAAAATATTAATCCGCTCAATCTCACTACTCAATTTTTCATTACTTTCTTTTTCAGTAAAGTATTTTTGCGTCATCATCAGTGAATACATGACATAAAGTTTCATCTGATCCACTGTATTGAAGCGCTCATTAAGCTGTTCAAGTTGCTCTTCCAGATATTTCGCTGTTTTCAATAATTCTTCCGGATGATCACTTTTAAAAAAGTATTTCTTTCCCAGAATTACAACTTCAACAGATTTCATTTTACAGATCATTCATTTGATCGAATATGTTGTCGATTTTAGCGGAAGCTTCCTGCATTTTATGGTTATAGAATTCTAACTGCTCTCTCAATTTTTTGTTTTCGGAACGTAAAAATTCAATTTCCTCTGTTTGTTTTTTATGGGATGCTTCCAATTCAATCAATCGTTCACCGTTTGTGGTTTTAAATTCGCGCAATTCGGTCAACTGGTTTTCCAGCTCTGCTTTTTCCAACTTTAAATTTGCGTATTTATTTTTTATATCTGTATAATTATTTATCAGTTTTTGTATTTTTTCATCCAAATTGAGCGACTGCTTTTCTACCATATCTACCTCATTTCGATGGCAAATTCTTTTACCAGCTTATCGATAACTTTTTGCAGAATGCTGCTAACGATCTCATCCGTCAAGGTTTTTGTCTTGGAGCCAAAAACTATGCTGAAGGATAGACTGCGGTAACCGGATTTTATGTTCCCACCGGTATATTCATCGAATAATTCAATTTTCCAGATCATTTCCGGATTTACAGCTTTGATGATTTTTGTGATATCTTCATATTGATGATCTTTGGCGATGACGAAAGATAGATCTCGCAGCACAGGCGGGAATTTTGGTATCTCTCTGAAGACCGGATCGGAGAAATTGCAAAATGTAAAAATACTTGTAATATCCAGTTCGAAGGCAAACATCGCCTGTTCGATATCAAATTCAGACAAAACTCTTGAATCTAATTTTCCCAGATTGCCGATTTTATGATTGCGGATATAAACAGCAGCACCAAGACCAGGTTGGAAATAACTCTCTGCAGATTCCACAAATCTGTATTTTGTGATTTTCATACTTTCCAGAATTTCTTCGATGATTCCTTTTAGATCAAAAAAATCAACCTTAACTTCATTTTCCTTCCAATAATTTTGATGCAATTTACCACTCATGATGCCAGCAACATCCCACTTTTCAGTTGCCAGCTTTTCATCCCGGTGAAAAAAAACCTTCGCTAATTCAAAAAATTTAAGATTTTTCTGACCGTGATTTATGTTGTATAAGGAATTATGAAGAAGATTGGGTAGCAGCATTGATTGCAGAATAGAAAATCTGCTTCCCAGCGGATTTTTGAGAACAGCATTTTGGCGATGCCGATCATCAGCCGGGATCCTTAATTTATCCAGATCTTCCGGATCGGCAAAATTCCAGTTTTTAACTTCCGCAAAACCGTTATTGACCATAATATCGGCAATTTGTCGTTTCGCATAAAATTCTTCCCGATTCATTATACTCTGAGTTTTGAGGTATGTGTCGATATTGTTATATCCGTGCAGCCTCATCACTTCCTCAATCAGATCGATCTCACGGGTTAAATCTTTGCGGTAGTGAGGAATCGCAAAATGTAGTTTGTTATTTTCTTTCCTTCTAAATTCTAAGCCTAATGGTTCCAGATAGTTTCGGATCATTTGAGGAGTTAACTTAATGGAAAGCAGTTGCTCGACTCTAGTCGTTTGTATGGCTACAATTCTTTGTGGCAGGGGGTTTGGATAAGCATCCAGCTTGCCGGCCAGAAGCTCGCCGCCGGCTGTAGCTAAGATCAGTTGTGCAGCTCTGCGGCTTACCAGATCGGCGGTTTCATCTGCAATATCGCGCTCGAAACGATAACTGGAATCAGTCGAAATTTTCAATCTTCCGGCAGTTTTGCGGATATTGGAATAGAGAAAGTTAGCAGCTTCGATCACAATATCTTTGGTTGAATCGCTGATATGAGAATTCTGACCACCGATAATACCAGCCAGAGCAACCGGTTTTTTATTGTCCGCAATCACCAGATCCGAGCTGTTCAAAATATAGTTTTCTTCATCCAAAGCGGGAAACTTCTCGCCATCTTCAGCGGTTCTTACAATTATCTTTTTGTCATCCAATAAATTATAATCGAAAGCATGCAGCGGATGACCGAATTCCATCATCACAAAATTTGTTACATCTACCACGTTATTGATGGGACGCAGTCCAACCGAGATCAATCTCTTTTTCAGCCAGTCCGGCGATTCCTTGATCGTGACATTCTTGATCATTCTGGCGGTATAACGAGTGCACAACTTGGGTGCGACATTCTGCAATTCAAGATTGTCTTCGATCTTTTTATTCGACTCTTCGATTGTGCAATCTGGTTCATTGAGGGTAAGGTTCAAAATCGCTGAGAGATCACGGGCGACGCCGTAGATTCCCAGAAGATCGGGTCTGTTCGGTGTAATTTCAACATCGAAACAGACATCATCCAACTGCAGATAAGCAGCAAGTGAAGTGCCGATCGGAGCTTCCTCCGGCAGCACCATGATTCCCTCATGATCATCGGAAATCCCCAGCTCCTGTTCAGAGCAGATCATGCCATAAGAAATTTCTCCGCGCAATTTTGCTTTTTTTATTGTAAAATCTCCGATCTGCGTACCAACAGGAGCAAAAGCGATTTTCTGTCCTGCATCACAATTGGGTGCACCGCAGACCACTTGCAGAGTTTCATTTCCATCATCCACCAGACAGACAGAAAGATGATCTGAATCGGGATGAGGTTTATGCTCGATGATCTTTGCTATTTTGATCTGATTTAATTCTTTTCCCAATTCTTCGACAGCTTCCACTTCGATGCCGGCAAAGGTCAATTTCTCTTCCAGTTGACGAGGAGTGAGCTTGAAATCCAAATATTCTTTCAGCCATTTATAACTTATTTTCATTGTAAATCCAGGATCATATCTAATTAAACTGTTTTAAGAATCTTACATCATTTTCGAACAGCATTCTCATATCAGGAATTTTGTATTTGAGCATGGCAATACGATCCATTCCCAAACCAAAAGCGTAACCTGTATATTTTTCGGAATCAATTCCCAGAATATCGAAGACGTTGGGATCGACCATACCGGCTCCTCCCATTTCCAGCCAGCCGCTGCTTTTACAGAGGTTGCATCCTTTACCATGACATTTCAGGCAGATGATGTCAATTTCAGCGCTGGGTTCGGTGAAGGGAAAGAAATGCGGACGAAAACGCGATTCGATATCTTCGCCAAACATTTTTTTCACAAAAACATTCAGCATGTCCCGCAGATCGGCAAAGTTTATTCCTTCATCTACCACCAAAGCTTCCACCTGGTGGAACATGGGCGAATGCGAGGCATCGTTTTCATTGCGATAACAGCTTCCCGGTGAGATAATTTTGATCGGCGGTTTATGCTTTTCCATTACTCGAATCTGAACGGTGGAAGTCTGCGTGCGCAACAGCACATCATCGTCCAGATAAAAAGTATCGGAAAGGTCTCTGGCAGGATGATCTGCCGGCGTGTTTAAAGCATCGAAATTGTGGAATTCATCTTCTACATCCGGTCCTTCGGCCACATCGAATCCCAGAGAAATGAAAATATCTTCGATTTCCCGCCACACTTTTGTGATGGGATGCAGTGAGCCTCGCTCGATCTTTCTGCCCGGCATAGTGAAATCAATTTGTTCACTTTGAAGTGCTGATTCATATTCCTGCTGTTTGATTTCCCCCTCTCTTTCTGAAAGCATGTCGGCAATTTTGGTTTTTGCTTTGTTCAAAGTCTGACCGAAAGCAGGTCTCTCTTCTTTCGGCAAGCTGCCGATCTTTTTCATCAAGTTATTCAGAACGCTTTTCTTGCCGATATAGCGAGATTTCAGGATCATCAGTTCATGCAAAGATGAAGTCTGGTCTATTTCCTGTTCAGCAACTATTAATATTTTGTTTAATTCTTCTACCACAACCTTGTCCTTACTTCTGATTTTTTGCTAAATCACAAAGTTTGGCGAAGGCTTCCATGTCGTGGAATGCTAAATGAGCTAATACTTTTCGATCAATTTCCACATCTGCTTTTTTGAGACCGCTAATGAGTTTGCTGTAAGTAAGTTCATGCATTCTGGCAGCTGCATTTATGCGGACAATCCATAATTTTCTAAATTCTCGTTTGTTTGCTTTTCTATCTCTGTAGGCATATTGCCAGCCTTTTTCTACAGCTTGCCGAGCAGTGCGATACAGCTTGCTGCGACCGCCTATATAACCTTTTGCTGCTTTCAGATATTTTTTTCTACGCTTTTTGGCTGCGACGTTATTCGTTGTTCGTGGCATAATTATCTCCTTAAAATATTAGATTCCCAGCATTCTTTTCATTCTTGCTTCATCAGAAGTATGAACAAGATCCGGTTTTCTGAGATTTCGTTTTCTTTTTGCTGTTTTTTTGGTTAAGATATGGCCGGCATAAGCATGAGATCTTTTCAGTTTCCCTTTTGCCGTCACTTTGAATCTCTTTGCTACTGCCCTGCGTGTTTTTAATTTAGGCATTTCTCCTCCTGTTATATTCTATCTTATTTTTCTTCTTTTTGTGCTTCGTTTTCGGACTGTTGTTCCAGGATTTTGTCGATATCCTTCTTCGGTGAAACAATCGTGTAGATAGTTCTGCCTTCGCTTTTGGGAGCATGTTCCACTTCGATCAGATCCTTCAGATCATTCACCAGTTTTTCCAGAAGTTTAAATCCAATCTCTTTATGAGCCAGTTGACGACCTCGAAATCTAACTGTGAACTTAACCTTGTTGTGTTGTGCCAGGAATTTGACAGCATTGTTCTTTTTGAAATTATAATCATGTTCTTCCGTATTAGGACCGAACTTAACTTCTTTGGTTTGTACAATATGCTGCTTTTTGCGTGATTCCCGCATTTTGCGTTCTTTTTTGTAATGATATGTTCCAAAATCCATTATTTTGCATACTGGCGGTTTGGCATTGGGAGAAACTTCTACCAGATCAAGTTCTGCTCTGGCTGCTTTTGCCAATGCTTCTGCCAGCGATACAACGCCAACCTGATTCCCTTTTTCATCGATCAAACGTACACTGCTTGCTGTAATCTCTCTGTTGATCCTTTCTTTGGGAACAACGGGTTTCATTTTTGCTTTACTTCTACTTCTCCAGCCCAAAAAACCTCCTAATTTTTTTTAATAAAAAAAGCGAGCTAAATCTGCTCGCTATAATCTTTTGGAAAACAATTTCAAAGTTTCCCAAAATTATCACTAATCTCAACCTTAGCAAGTATTCCAAAGGGAAACCGTAAGGTAGAAGCGAGCAGCTTCTTTTCTTCTTTTACCACAATTTGGCGTTAAATTTATCGGCAGTAATATCGAGTCAAGCTTTTTGTGATTTTTACTGAAATCAACAAGTTAGAATCAAGGTTCACGATGAATATGATTTAGCCCGAAAAAAGTTGTTTTTAGAAAAAAGTCTTGCCAAATCATACCACAAAAATTCATTTCGGACTGAGTGAATTTCTATTTCAGGAAGAGGGAGGTCTGAAATGAGAATTCAAGAAAAGATTTTTTCTTTGAATGTATGGAAGTCTGAAAACCAAAAAGTGAAAAAATTGAGAATTCATTTCGCATTAACCACAGTTCCCGCCAAGTGGGAACGTTTAACAAAATTAACCACCGTCGTATTTAAAATCCCCTGATCAGCTAAATTTCGAGCTTAAATTAAACCGGAAAAATTTAAGCTGTATTGATCATTGCCGGCATTGAAAATCAACTTCAAAAGAAACAGGAAATGAGAAAGAAAAAAAAAGTAAAAAACAAAAGGAGAAAAAAATGAAAAAGAACGCTGTTCTTATTTTTGCAGCCGTTTTGGCTGTATCAGTTTTTAGCATTGTATGCACTGTAAGCAATGCCCATGTTACCGATAACTTTAAATCTGAATGCACCGCACAAGGAGACTTACGCCCGGATCCATTTGTTAATGAAGCTCAACCGATTGATATCTATAACAACATTGCCAGTGGACAAGGTGACATCAAACCGGATCCCTGGATCATCGAAGAAGAAGACAAGAAAGATGATGATGAAGTTCTTGCCAGTGGACAAGGTGACATCAAACCGGATCCCTGGATCATCGAAGAAGAAGACAAGAAAGATGATGATGAAGTTCTTGCCAGCGGACAAGGTGACATCAAACCCGATCCATGGATCATCGAGGAAGAAGACAAGAAAGATGACGATGAAGTTCTTGCCAGCGGACAAGGTGACATCAAGCCCGATCCCTGGATTATTGATGAGGATGATAAGCCCAAAACAACTTAATACAATATCTATTGACGATATCAGTAGATAGAAATGTTTTGATTTGTAAAATTGTTGTAAAAGGAAAATAGATTAGTTCATGAATGTTATATTGGGAATTTATGGAACATCAATTCTGCGAATAATAGTCATATTTCTTTGGTTTGTTCTGTTAAGAAAGCAGATTTATAAAAATTTGAATCTGCTTACAATCAAATATTTCATTATCTTTTTAGGTATTTTTGTTCTTTGGAATTTAACCATGATAGTGTTAAGACTTACTGGATACAGGACAAACATAGCCTATTTGATCTTTTGGACTCTTATCAGTATATTTGAATTGTTTTATGTACTCAAAATTTTATTCTTAATTTTGAGTGATGGCAATAAGCACAAAGATATCTTCTTTATATCTTTGATTGTTTTAGCATTTACCAGTATAATAGCTTCAATTCTGTCCTATAATCAAAGGAGCTATAATCCTATCAACACAACAGATTTCTTCAATATCATTATCCTTCTGTTGGGAACGATGATTATCTTACGTAAGTTACTAACAAGTGATCTTTTTATTGATAACATAGAATCCTTTTTCATATTTTCCGGTTTTGCACTATATTTCTGTTTACACATTTTAGCCAGTAACATCATGTCGCTTAACTTTTTAGAGAATTGGAATTTTGCGCAATCTGCAACACTTATAAGTTTAATCTATTGGTTAGGGAGTGTCTTTTTTATATGGAAAATCAGATCCAAACATTTGTCCTGATATCGTCATTAGTTATAGGTTTTTTCATACTATTTTCCATCTATCTGGTGGTAAAATTGAAGCTGAATGATATCCTGCTAAAAAAATCAGAAGAAAAGCTGAAGAATTTCAATGAAACGCTGCAGTTAATGGTTGCGGAAAAGACCCAGGAGTTGCTGGAATCGGAGAAAAAATATAAATCTCTTTATGAATTGAATGAAGAAGTTCTGGAAAACTCTCCTGCCGGTATTATTCGATTGGATAGCTCTCTGCGAGTGATTTATCTAAATCCGGAAATAATCAAGCTGCTGGAATTGAAAAGCGAATCACTGGAATCTCTGAACGGTGAAATCTTGAAAAACATTCCAAAAATAAATGACCCCAAGCTGTTGGAGATGATGCAGGATTTGAAAAACGGTCTGGAAGTATCTATAGAACTTAAAATCACATCTCAAGTTCATCAGGCAAAACACCTGGAAGTTAAGGGAGTTCCTATTTTTGATTATGGTGATTTTTCCGGCGCTGTCTTACTTTTCAACGACATCACGGAAAACATTGAGGCGGAAGCAAAATTGAAACGCAGCTTTGAAATGCTGCAAAAAGCAACAGGAGATATCATTCAGGCAATGTCCTCGACTTCTGAAATGCGCGATCCTTATACAGCCGGTCATCAGAAAAGAGTCAAAGAACTGGCTGTTGCCATCGGCAAAAAGATGAAGATAGACCAAGAACAACTGGAAGGATTGAAATTTGCCGGTATCATTCATGATATCGGCAAAATTTCTGTGCCTTCGGACATCCTTTCCAAACCAGGCAAGATCAACCAGATGGAATATGAAGTCATCAAAAATCACTGCCAGGTCGGTTTCGAACTTCTCAGCACCATCGAATTTCCCTGGCCCATTTCCACTATTGTTCATCAACATCATGAAAGGATGGACGGAAGCGGTTATCCTTTGGGACTGAAAGGAGAAGAAATGCTGCTGGAAGCAAAAATCCTGGCGGTGGCAGATGTGGTGGAAGCGATGACTTCCCACCGACCTTATCGGGCGGCTTTGGGAACACAAAAAGCACTCGAAGAAATTCAAGCTCATAAAAATGATCATTTCGATCCTCATGTTGTAGATGCCTGCATTAAGCTTTTTAAAGAAGATCAATTCAAATTCCAAGATTAAATTATGACACAACCATGTTTGAGACAAACACACAAAAGCATGTTTAAAACAAGACAATGTCATCCTGAGCTCTTCGGCACATCTCAGGGCAGGCTTAGTCGAAGGATCAAGGCAACTTAATATGAATCTAAGTTTTAAGACTACAATACTACTCCATGTGACAAAGGTTTAATCATATGAAAATTCAAAGAAAAATTCTCCTCGCTGTATTCTTGTTTCTCAATTTTTCATCTTTGATTTGCTTACAAGTTCCGTATTCGTCTGAAGCTGTAATTTCCAACGAAAATCTGTTCGAGGATTTTTTTCGGGTTGTTCCTCCGGATTCGGCACACCTCGAATTGTCCACAAAAGCTTGGCTCTGGCATGATGATAAAAACCTGTATACTTTAGTCGAATCTCAAATTGATGAAAATTTCTCAGCGGGACGGTTTGCCGATTACGATGTAAATCCAGCTTCCGATTATATTCGCATTCAACTGATCACCGATGCCCAAAACTACTTTGCCTACGGCTATTTTGCTTATCCGCTGGGAAGCAAATATGATTTTATCCGCAATTCGGAATTGGAAATCGACAAATACTGGAACAGCAGTTATTCTTACTCCACAGAAGTATCCGATTCGCTTTGGACTGTTACGTTCAAAATTCCTTTCAGTGATCTTCGCCGCAAAGGTTCTGCGCCCTATCATTGGAAGATCATTTTGACCAGACATCAGAAAGAATTAAGAGAATCTCACAGTTCTCCCTTTGTTCTCACAAAGATGGGAAATGATTATTTCAGAAAAGCGCATTCCATCGTGATCCAAACCGATATTGCTTCGACACGTTATTTGACAGCTAAACCGCACACAATTTTTACTTATGATTTCTTAGAAAAGAATATTGATTTTGATGAAGAGAATATTGGCTTGGATCTTACCTACAATCCAACCCCTACCATGCGCACAAAATTCAGCATTTCACCCGATTTTTCAGACACTCCTCTGGATGCGGTTATCGATACCTACAACTCCAAATATCCTCCCACCTATTCGGAAAATCGTTATTTTTTTATCGAAGATTTCAATGTTTTCGGCGTTAATTCTAACCTTTTTTATTCTCGCAATATTGTCCAGCCGATCTATGCTATTAAATTCTCCGGCAGTCATCGAAACCTTGATTTTGGATTTCTCTCTGCTCGAGATAAATTAATAGAACAGGAAAATCCTGACGACTTTTACAATATTCTATCCTTTAAACCGGTTTGGCAGAAATTTCGCATTCAATTTACACTTCTCAATCGTATGAATACAGGCTATCACAATACTGTTTTGCACACCAGACCAATTTGGGAAGTAGGAAAAAACAAGTATTTCTGGGCAAATTCAAATTTATCTTCCAGAGACTTGAACAATAACTCAGAAAATGGATATCATATTCAAACCGGATTTTCTCAGTACACGCGTAATTATTACATGCAATTTTCTGTACAGAGAATGAGTAAAAACTACGCTTTAGATATGGGAACGATTTACGAAGATGATTTCTACGGCTGGAATTTCGACTTCAAATCCTTATTCAATTTTGAATCTAATTTATTCTCTCAAATCGGGCATACCGTCAAACTATCGGAAGAAGTTGATAATGACAGCAATATCTTATTGGAACGCTATCTGAGCCTTAATACGGAAATGATTACCAACTATCATGTTGATCTTACATTGGAATTTGTATTTGTGAAGGAAAATATTGAAACAAATTCCGTTGACAGTAAATATATAGAGAAGAAAAGACTGGGTTTGAGGATGCAATGGGATAAACTTAAATGGTTTATACAGAGACTTAGTTTGAATAAGGTAGATTATTTTTTTTATAGTCTTGGACATTCCTATAATGGTTCGATCATTCAATACAGTACAATTGGAACGGTATCAAAGTATTTTTCCTATTCTTTCAATCTGGATTATTCGGTTTATCCTGAAATACCGAAACTCAGTTATATCGATAAAGAATACATTTTAGGCAATTTCGATTCCACGCTTAATTTCACTAATCGACTTTCGATAACATCCGGCATAAGATTTCATAATTATGAAAGATACGATTACAAAAAATATTTTGGTTATTATGCTAATTTTAAATGGGAAATTAATGACCGCTGCAAACTATTTGCCGGCATAAATTCTGAGATGAATGAGATCAACAGTAGTTTTCGGAAAAATTACGAGAAATTTTATACTAAATTGACATATAGATTTTAATCTTACTTCCTTATTATACCGTTATAGAAAATTTATTGACACTGAATTTATCATCACAAAAAAGTCCCAAGTTGAAAAAAAATAAAACTTGGAGCTTTTGTGAATGATGAAGAATAAGAAGGAAATCGACCAAATCATTGACAAGTTTATCGGCAAAAAAGGCTCCCTGATCCCTTTACTTCAAAACATTCAAGCAATCGAAAAATACCTTTCCAAAGACGTTATGCGTTATGTTTCGGAGAAAACCGGTATCAGGTTGGCTCAGATTTATGGAGTTGCCACTTTTTACACTATGTTTCGCCTCAAACCTCAGGGTAAACATGTCATTCGAGTCTGCAAGGGAACGGCTTGTCACGTTTCCGATGCGAATGGAATCTTGAAAGCAATCAATAGTAATTTGAAATTGAAAGAAGGGGAAGATACCACCAAAGACGGATTATTCACGGTGATGGAAGTTGCCTGCCTGGGCTGCTGCAGCCTGGCTCCGGTCATCATGGTGAACGATAACACCTACGGCAAACTTGCACCCGATAAAATTCCCGATGTTCTGAAAAAATATCATTAGGAGGCATTCTTGAGCTTTACGATCAAAGTAGGTTTAGCCAGTTGCGGTTTAGCAGCAGGAGCAGCTGATGTTCAAGCTGCCATAACCCGGCACATTAAGAAGAATAAGATAAAAGAAATTGAAGTAACAAAGACAGCTTGTATTGGAATGTGCTTTGCAGAACCGATCATTGAATTTGTTGATGAAAAGCAGAATGGCATCACTTACGGCAGAGTTTCTGCAGAAAGCGTCGGTGATATAATTGATGCTTATATCGCCGGCAAACCGATCAAAGATAATGTGATTGTTTCCAATATGCTGGAAGCCTCGGAAAATGAGAATTATGATAATCAGGTCAGGATCGTGTTGCGAAACTGCGGCAAGATCAATCCCGAATCTATCGATGATTATCTGGCAAAAAATGGTTATCAAGCGCTGGAAAAAGCCATAAAAAATATGAGCCGCGAGGAAATCATCTCCGAGATGAAAAAATCTGGGCTGCGTGGACGCGGCGGAGCGGGCTTTCCCACAGGACTGAAATGGCAGTTCGCTTATCAGGCAGAAAGCGATAAAAAATACGTCGTGTGCAATGCAGACGAAGGCGATCCGGGCGCATTCATGGACCGCAGTGTATTGGAAGGTGACCCTCACAGCGTGATAGAAGGAATGATTATCTGTGCTTATGCAATCGGGGCAAATGAAGGATATATCTATTGCCGTGCCGAATATCCGCTTGCCATCAGACACCTAAATAAGGCTATATCTGATGCCAGAGAAAAAGGATTTCTTGGCAAAAATATTCTGGGAACGGATTTCAGTTTCATCCTGCATATCAAAGAAGGAGCCGGCGCTTTCGTCTGTGGAGAAGAAACCGCTTTGATGGCATCGATAGAAGGAAAACGCGGTATGCCGCGGATTCGACCTCCTTTTCCGGCTCAATCCGGCATTTGGGGTAAACCTACCAACATCAACAATGTTGAAACATTTGCCAATGTTGCCTGGATCATTTTGAACGGAGCCGATCGATATGCCAGCTACGGCACCGAAAAAAGCCACGGCACCAAAGTATTTGCTTTAGCCGGCAAGATTAAAAACAGCGGATTGATCGAAGTGCCTATGGGCATTCCGCTGCGTGATGTGATCTATAAAGTGGGCGGCGGCATGAAAACGGAAAAACCTTTCAAAGGCGTTCAACTTGGTGGTCCTTCCGGCGGTTGTGTACCGGCAGAACTTCTGGATACAATCGTAGATTATGATTCCATCAATCAAACCGGCGCGATCATGGGATCCGGCGGCATGGTGGTGATGGACAGCGGCACCTGCATGGTGGATGTGGCAAGATTCTTTTTAAATTTTACGCAAAATGAATCCTGCGGCAAATGTACATTCTGCCGAATTGGAACAAAACGCATGCTGGAAATCCTGACGCGCATCACACAGGGCAAAGGCGAGATCGAAGACATTCAGCGGCTGGAAATTCTAGCCGAAAACATCATCAAAACTTCGCTGTGCGGTTTGGGACAAACTGCACCCAATCCCGTCCTTACTACCTTGAAATATTTCAGAGAAGAATACGAAGCTCATATCATCGATAAAAAATGTCCGGCAGGAGTTTGCGATTATCTTCTAACTTATGAAGTTATCGAAGAAAAATGCGTTGGATGTACAGCCTGCGCCCGTAAATGCCCGGTCAAAGCAATTTCGGGCGAAGTAAAATCTCCGCACATCATCGATCAGGATAAATGTATAAAATGCGGAGTTTGCTTCGATGTGTGCAAATTCGAAGCCATCAAAAAATCGTAGAGAGGATATGCAGATATGATAAATTTGAAGCTTAATGGAAAGTCAATTAAAGCCAGAAATGGACAGACTATATTGGAAGTAGCCGTTGAAAATGGCATCAAAATTCCTACTTTATGCCACGATGTAGAATTAAAACCCTTCGGCTCCTGCTGGGTCTGTGCCGTCAAAGTAACCAATCGAAAGGGATTTGTAACTGCCTGCGGAACAGAAGTGGCAGAAGGAATGGAGATCATCACCGATTCGGAAGAGGTTATCAAGGCTCGTAAAATCGCTTTGGAACTGCTACTTTCTGATCACTATGCAGATTGCGAAGCACCCTGCAAAATTGCCTGCCCAAATCATGTAGATGTTCAAAGCTATGTATCTCTGATCGCAAACGGCGAATATCACGAAGCTGTAAAGGTCATCAAGGAAACTCTTCCCATGCCCCTTTCTATCGGCAGGGTCTGCCCTGCTTTCTGCGAAGCCGAATGCCGCAGATCTATCATCGAAGAACCGATTGCTATCAGGCAATTAAAACGCCACGCAGCCGATTTTGATCTGAAAGATGACTGGAGCTATATACCAGCAAAACAAAAGGCAAATGGCAAGAAAATAGCCATTGTCGGTGCCGGTCCGGCAGGTTTAACCTGCGGTTATTTCCTTTCCAACAAAGGTTATAAGATTATTGTTCTAGAATCTGCTCCCAAAGCCGGAGGCTGGCTGCGATACGGCATTCCGGAATACAGACTGCCCAAAAGGATCCTCGATCAGGAAATTAAATTGATGTGCAAAAACGGCATGAAAATTAAATATAATATCGAAGTAGGAAAAGATCTTAAACTTAGTGAATTGAGCAAAGATTATGATGCTGTCTTCATCGCCATCGGAGCTCAGAATGCAGTTCCCATGAAAGTGAAGGGAAGTGATCTGGACGGTTGCTATCTTGGGGTTGATTTCCTGAAAGATGTGGTTCTGGGCAAAAAGCCGGAATTAGCCAAAAAAGTGGCTGTGATCGGCGGCGGCAATACAGCCATTGATTGTGCCAGAACAGCTCGCCGAATGGGTTCTGATGTTACTCTCATCTATCGCCGAACCAGAAAGGAAATGCCGGCAGAAGCCTATGAAGTGGATGCGGCTGAAGAAGAAGGAATCAAATTCCACTTTTTAACCAATCCTGTAGAATATTCCGGCAGCAAAGGCAAACTGAAATCCATGAAACTGGAAAAGATGAAGCTCGGTGAACCTGATGACAGCGGCAGAAGACGTCCGCAGCCGACCGGTCAGTTCTTTGAAGAAGAATATGGCTCTGTGATCGCTGCTATTTCACAGATACCTGAAGTTGATTTCCTTTTAAAAAAAGAAAATAAAATTGAAGGCAAAGAATTGGAACTCACTCGCTGGTCTACCGTCGTTGCCGACGAGGAGTCTCAATACACGAATTTGGCAAATATCTTCGCCGGCGGAGATTTCAGACGTGGTCCGGCAACAGCCATCGAAGCAATCGCCGATGGTCGTCACGCTGCCGAATCGATAGATCGCTGGCTGAATAATAAACCGATGATCGATCCGATAAAGAAATTCAATTCTCAAAAAGAAAAATTTCTAAAAGATATCGATCCTTCCCTGTATGAAGATTATGAGGAGATTCCCCGCAGCATCATGCCGGAACTCGACCCGGTAGTAAGAAGTTCGAATTTCAAGGAAGTGGAATGCGGATTCGATGATGAGGAAGCTATTGCCGAAGCCAATAGATGCCTGGAATGCGGCTGTTTCGTCAATGAAACCTGCGATTTACGCAAATTTTCTACCGAGTATAATATTGATCCTGATCTTTTCGCCGGAGATAAGAATAAGCATCCCATCGATGAAAGCCATCCCTTTATCCTGCGCGATGCCAATAAATGCATCAAATGCGGACGCTGCGTGAGAATCTGCACCGAAGTTCAGGGACCGGGAGTTTTGGGTTATATCTACCGCGGTTTTGAGAGTTATGTGGCTCCAGAATTTGGCGAAAGCCTGACCAATACCACCTGCGAATCATGCGGAAAATGTATCGAAGTCTGTCCGGTGGGGGCTCTCACACCCAAAAATATCAATTATAAATTGAATCCGCATCTCTGTGAGGAAACGGTGCAGAATTGTGGTTTATGTGGCACTGGCTGTGAGATAGTTGTTCATACTCAGCAAAATAATGTAGTACAGATAACCCCAGCGGTGGATGGTTTTAACAAACGCAATTTGTGTTTCGACGGCAAATTCGGCTGGCAGATATTTGAACAACCCACCAGAATAACCGGACCTTTCCAGAGAAAAGAAGATGAATGGCTAATGACGGAAATGGATCCGGTGATCGACACGATCATTGATAAACTTGCGAAAGCACATAATAAGAAAATCTACATCTCCCCAACCTCAACTTTGGAAGAAATCATGATGATGATGCAGGTTGCAGAAAATATTGGTGCTGAGATCTGTACTCTGACCTATCAACAGAGTTTCGTTAAAAAAATCGGTGCAACAACAATGATGAAAACCAAATTTGAAGATTTGGAAGATGCCGAAGCACTTGTAATTGTCGGAAAAATCAGTCACACTTTAAAGATGATGGCAAGAGACCTGCAACGTCAGGGAAAAAAACTTATCATGATTACAAATGAAAAAAATGAATTCAATCAGTATGCAGATGAACTGTTAAATGATTTTCCTATTCAGGAAACATTAGATAAGATTCTGGAATACTATTATGAAGAAGGAGAAGAAAAAATCGGTGAAGACCTTTTTGAAGAAGAGAAACAATCCGATCCAATTAAACTCGAACTTCCTGAAAAAACCATTTTTGTTTATAGCCGCAGTCACGTCAGCGAATTGATCATTTGGAGAACCTGGGCATTAGCAGCGATGGTTTGTGATTTCAAAAAAGGTTCGGGAGTGCTGCCGACTTCCAGATTGAATAATTTCAGGGGATTGATGAAACTCGGCATCAAACCGGGAAAACCGGAAAATTCCGATTTTGTAATTCTCTATGGCGAATTACCTTGTGAAGATCAGAAAAAACTCATGAAAAACAGCAGATTCATAATTTCTGTAAATACTCATATCGATAGCGCAGACCCCTGTCATTATCTCATTCCAAAACCTTCTTACCTGGATATTATGGGAACTTCAATAGCTGATGACGGTAGAATCAGTGAATTCAAAAATCCAAGAAAATCTGATCTGTTCGATAAACTTCTTTCCAGATTCTGCGAAGCTGGACTCTTGGATGCTAAACAGGCAAACAGCGAATATTGGCATAAGAAAGCCATTTTGTTTGCCAGAAAAAAAGAAGTTAGAAAGAACATGTCCAATCAGGAATTATACGATTATCTTGATTCAATCGAAAATGTGAAATTTGACATTATAAAACACTCAAGTATTCAACGCAAACTCATCACAAAATTGAAAAAAATGAATTGATATTCAAAATAGGGGAGCAAGCTTTGTCCCCCGTTTTTTTCAGGTTAATTCAATTTTATCAGTAGATTTAAAATATTAACTGATTGACAAAAATTAATACAACAAGTTTTTTTCATTTGGATGAATTAAGAAGATAGTGAAAGTGTTTACTGTAATGTCGATTCCTGGACATTATAGGTGCTTTAAAAGGAGAGGTTATGGAATTTGAGTTTAAACTGAAAGATGAAATCGGCATTATTAAGATCATCGGCAGATTGATAGCTACAAATGCGAAAGAATTTAAGGAAAGTTTTTCAGATTTTATTCAGCAGACCAGATATATCGTACTTGATCTTTCCGAAATGGAATATATAGACAGCCTGGGTTTGGGTTCCATCATCAGTTTCTACAAAGCAATCACGGAAGCAGATGGTGACCTTTGTATTGCCAACCTCCAGTCAAAACCGAAAACACTTTTTCAAATTACGAAAGTTCACTTGATTTTCAATGTTTATGATACATTAGATGAAGCTTTTGCCAGCATGCTCAAAAAAAAGCAGATCACATCTTCATAATTATTTATCTATTTCTTCACGGTAATCAAATTACCGCATTTATTTTTGCGTAAAATAAAAACATTTGACACATATATGAGAACAAAATTTTTTGGCAATTCTATTAATAATAGGTCTTTAATATTGAAAGAAGTGAAAAGAATTGACAGTAAATATTTGCAAATATTTCTGTCGCGACTTTTGTTGCCGACGTGGCTCAACGGTAGAGCACTCGACTTGTAATCGAGCGGTTGTGGGTTCGATTCCTACCGTCGGCACCATTGAGTGGAGGGGTTCCCGAGCGGCCAAAGGGAACAGACTGTAAATCTGTCGTCAGACGACTTCGGAGGTTCGAATCCTCCCCCCTCCACCATTTTTTTGCGGGAGTAGCTCAATTGGTAGAGCATTAGCCTTCCAAGCTAAGGGTCGCGGGTTCGAACCCCGTCTCCCGCTCCAGTAAACTTTGTTATCGCTCATGTAGCTCAGTCGGTAGAGCACATCCTTGGTAAGGATGAGGTCACCGGTTCAAGTCCGGTCATGAGCCCCATTGAATATAATTAAAACGAAAAAGCCAAGGAGGGAGAAATGGCAAAAGCAAAAT